>Ga0272441_10000479_pt1 | contig 91319 bp, 78 predicted proteins | sample SSMProp6N_FD_193582 | JGI IMG/M metagenome (GOLD analysis project Ga0272441, IMG submission 193582) | Marine sediment archaeal communities from Little Sippewissett salt marsh, Falmouth, MA, United States - SSM-Prop-6N | ecosystem: Environmental > Aquatic > Marine > Wetlands > Sediment ... | reverse complement strand
CCGCGAATTGCTTCTTCGCCAGGATCTTGGTGATCGCGCTGGTCAGCGTGGTTTTGCCGTGGTCGACATGTCCGATGGTCCCCACGTTCACGTGCGGCTTAGTCCGCTCAAACTTTGCCTTGGCCATTTTCTCGGAAACCTCCTTGGCGGGGGCCACTTGCCCCGCGGCAACAACTAGAACTGTTAAAAGCTAACGCTCGTTGAAAATATGGAGCCCACGATCAGAATCGAACTGATGACCCCTTCCTTACCATGGAAGTGCTCTACCAACTGAGCTACGCGGGCTCGTTAAACATCACTGGAGCGGGAAACGGGACTCGAACCCGCGACCCTCAGCTTGGAAGGCTGACGCTCTAGCCAACTGAGCTATTCCCGCTCGTCGGGAGCCCAAGGAACGATTATAAACCGGCCTCGAAACTCCGTAAACAAATGGTGGTGAGAGAAGGATTCGAACCTTCGTAGGCATTCGCCGACGGGTTTACAGCCCGTTCCCTTTAACCACTCGGGCATCTCACCACGCAAAACTGTTCTGTCAAAAGCTTTATGATAGCCTGGAGCTGGCGAAGGGAATCGAACCCCCGACCTACGGATTACAAATCCGTTGCTCTACCTGCTGAGCTACGCCAGCGACGCCGCAAATCCGCACAAAACGGGCGGCAAGACTAATAAAATACCAAATAACGCAAATCGAAGTCAAGTCAGCCGCGTCAGAGCACAGACCGCCACGGCGCCCGCGTCGAATGCTCAGTACATCGTACCATAACGCCGCTAAAAAGGTGAAACGGCCTGGAGGCTTCGCTGGGCGAAATGGGGACGTTGCCTTTTTTTTCGTTTCCCGTGTTGTTTTTATTGCTGTAAGCGAAAAAAAGGGCAACGTCCCCCTTTCGTCTACTTTTGGCCAAACCTTTGTCGCAAAACGCAAAAGAGGCTTCCAGCCTCTTGCTTTCTTGCCGGCCTTTTTCCCCTTTTGTGTCTCATCCATCCCAACCTTTATAATGAAATCTGAAGCTGTTAACCCCCGAGGTAACTCATGAGCAGTACGAATAATGTCGTCATCATCGGATCCGGCCCGGCCAGCTACACGGCCGCCCTGTACACCGCGCGCGCCAACCTTAAGCCGCTTATGCTGGAGGGCGAGCCCAGCAAGGAAATCCTGCCCGGCGGCCAGTTGATGACCACCACCGAAATCGAAAACTTCCCCGGCTTCCCGGAAGGCGTCACCGGGCCCGAGCTCATGGACCTCATGAAAAAACAGGCCGGCCGGTTCGGCACCCGTTTCCTCTACCGCACCGCAACCGCGGTTGATTTCTCCGGCGAGCCGTTCGTCGTCCATGCCGGTTCGGACGTGCTCGAGGCGAAAAGCGTCATCATCGCCACCGGCGCCGCGGCCCGCTACCTCGGCCTCCCGTCCGAAAAGAAATTCCTCAACCACGGCGTCTCGGCCTGCGCCACCTGCGACGGCGCCCTCCCCCGGTTCCGCAACAAGCCCCTCGCGGTTGTCGGCGGCGGCGATTCCGCCATGGAAGAGGCCCTCTTCCTGGCCCAGTTCGCCAGCAAGATTCACGTCATCCACCGCCGCGACGCGTTCCGCGCAAGCCACATCATGGCCAACCGCGTCCTGGGCTATGACAAAATCGCCGTCGAATGGAATTCGGTCGTAGACGAAATCCTCGGCAACGACGACGAGGGCGTGACCGCCGTCCGGCTCGCCGATGTCAACACCGGGAAAAAACGCGACGTACCCGTCACTGGCTGTTTCATCGCCATCGGCCACAAACCCAATTCCGAACTTTTTGCCCACGCCGTCGACACCGACAAGCAGGGCTATATCATCACCAAACCCGACAGCACCGTCACCAACATACCCGGCGTCTTCGCCGCCGGAGATGTCCAGGACAAAACCTACCGCCAGGCCATCACCGCCGCAGGCTCCGGATGCATGGCCGCCCTCGAATGCATCCGCTGGCTCGAATCCCGCGCCATGATCTAAATCTAATTCGACAGGATAACAGGATTGACAGGATGCTTTGGGCCGGGCTGAAGCCGGGTGCAAAGAGGAGCCGGCTATAAGCCGGCTAAGCGGACTCCAATGCCGGTGAAACTAGGACCCCCTGGTAATCAAGCTTCGCTCTCTATAGATGATGATGAATCGGCACTCATCCGTCTTGCCTAATGACTAGTAGTCGGCAGGCAGCTGGCTGAGTTGCTCGAAGCTGAAGATGGGGCCTTCTTTGCAGACGTATACGGGGCCGCAGTTGCAGCGGCCGCATTTGCCTACGCCGCATTTCATTCGGTTTTCGAGGCTGGTGTAGACGTCCTTTTTGGCGAGGCCCATTTTGTCGAGCACGGGGAGGGTGAACTTGATCATGATGGGGGGGCCGACGACGAGGGCGACGGCGTTGTCAGCGGGGATTTGGGCCTTTTCGATGACGTGGGGGATCAGGCCGACTTCGTGTTTCCATTCGGGCGTTTCGCCGCCGGGGTCGACGCACTGGATCACGCGGGTGCGCTCTTTCTGCGCCCACTCGTCAAGCTCGTCGACGAACACGAGGTCGCCGACGGTGCGCGCGCCGTACACGACCGTGATGTCGCCGTAATCGGCGCGGTTCTCGAGCGCGTACCAGATGGCGCAGCGGATCGGGGGCATGGCGATCCCGCCGCCGATGAAGATGAGGTTCTTGCCTTTCCACTCTTCCATCGGGTAGGCGTTGCCGTACGGCCCGCGGAACCCGAGGGTGTCGCCCTCGTCGAGTTGCCACAGCACTTCGGTGACCTTGCCGGTTTTGCGGAAACAGAACTCAATGAAATCTTTCCAGTTCGAACTCGAGCAGATGTTAAACGTGGACTCGCCCGCGCCGAACGCGGAAAACATCCCGAACTGGCCGACGTTGAAAGAGAATTTTTCCGCGGCCGCGGGGTTTTTGAACTTGATCCGCACGCTCTTCACGTCGGCGGTGTGTTGCGTGACCTGCAAGACTTCCATGAGTTCGGGTTTGTAGACGTTGTCCATTACTTAACCTCGTGTACGGGCGGATTCATGTGTTTGTAAAGATATCGCCGGGATTGCCGCGTCGGCGTTCCGCTGTCGCTCCACTGCCTCCTCGCAATGACAGGTGGGGGATTGAAATTGCCGCGTCGGCGTTCCGCTACGCTCCACGCCTCCTCGCAATGACAGGTGGAGGATCGGGCTTGCGCTGACCGTTGGCATCATTTGGCCTCTTTCATCGCGGATATCGCCTCGAGCACGTTGAGCACGCCCAGCCCGACGGGGCAGTTGCGGGTGCACGTGCCGCACCCCGTGCACAGAATCGCGCCGAATTTCTCCGGGTAAATCCTGAACTTATGCTGGATGCGCTGCCGCTGCCGTTGCGCCTGGACGGCGCGCGGGTTGTGGCCCGACGCGTGAACCGTGAACTGGCCGAACTGGCAGGCGTCCCAGTTTTTGACGCGCCGCCCGCCGGTGGCGTCGCCTTCGTCGACGATATCGAAGCAGTGGCATGTCGGGCAGTTGTACGCGCACGCGCCGCAGCCCAGGCACCGCATCGTGATGTCGCGCCACGCTTCGCTCTCGTAGTTTTCTTTCAGAAACGTTTCGATGTCGACCGTATCGAACTTCTTTGCGGGCCCGTCGCCGATCGGCACGCTAACGGTTTTTTCGGCGGTCTTACCGGAAAACAGGGCCTTGCCCTTGTCTGTCAACGCCCGCACCTCGAAGTCGCCGCCCTCGCCTTTCAGCAGCATGGCATCGCTGCCCTGTTCGGCCGCCGGCCCGAGCCCGACGCTCGTGCAGAAACACTCGTCGTCGGTTTCGGTGCAGGCCAGCGACACCACCGTCGTCGCCGCCCGCCGCGCGTTGTAGAATTTGTCCTTGTAGTCCCAGTTGAACACGTGGTCCAGAATTGGCAGCGACGCCGCATCACAGGGCCGCGCGCCGATCACGACGCACTCCGTCGCGTCGGGCTCGACGTCGTTCAGCTCGATATCCTGGCCGTTGAACGTGTATGTGTAGATTACCTCCGACCGCGGAAACACGGCCTCCTTGATCGAGTTGGCCGGGTGAATGAAACCTTCGAGCATCAGCTCGCCCGAGCCAGACAACGGCGCGTACTGAACCACGCCCTCGCCGGCTTTCACCGGCCCGAGCACCCTTTTGCCGTCCCCCAGCCACTGATCCACCAGCCGGAGCAGGTCTTCTCTCGAAATCGCGTCGCTCACTGGATGAAACTCTCCTTGTCGTCGGGGCTGTACGACCCGATTACGGGCGGCGTTTCGGGGTCCATGCCCGCCCGGTAGTCGAACGCCGCGCCGGCCGCCTTCGCCAGCGACTGGTTGAGCAGCCGCAGGTTGATGCCCGCCGGGCACGCCCGCGTGCACTCGTCGCAACCCACGCACCGGCCCGCCTGGTGAAACGCCCGTGTGATGTGCCAGGCGAAATTGCCCTTGAGCGTGGCCGACGTGTCGATCGCCTGCGGCCGGTTCTTGTCGACGATGCACCGGTTGCAATAGCACATCGGGCACACCTCGCGGCACGCGTAACATTTCACGCAACGCGACAGCTCCGCCTTCCAATACGCCAGCCGTTCCGCCGGCGGCTTCTTCAGAAACTCTTCAAGCTCGGCGAACTGCGCGTCTTCGCCGGGTTCGCCTGCTTCCACTTCGCCGACCGTCTCGTCGGCAAACCGCGGCATTTTGACCGCGCAGGCCGCGCATTTGGCCGCCTTCGGCTCGCCGACGCCGTCACACGCCACGCCAATCACGTAGATGTCGCCGCGCACAATCTGCGACTCCTGCTCGAGCACCACCAGCGCTCGCTCGTCACATCCTTTTACGATCACCGCCGGCTTGCCCAGCGCCTTGATTTCCTTCCGCGTCACGTACGCGGCCAGATTCGAAAAACACTGGTTGTTCCACACCAGCCGGTCAACGTCTTCGGGTTTGGTTATGAACACCGGGTGCGGCGGCGCCGACGCCTTGTCCTGGCCGTAACCGATCACGACGTTCACGGCGCCCTCTTCAAGCAGCTTGCGGCACGTCTGGCGCAGTTGGTCAATCATCATGAAGCCTCGCAAATTTCACGATACGCAGTGTACGGTCCCAGCGCCCGCGTCTTTTCGGTAATGTCCGTTACGAACTGCTGAAATTTTTTCCCTTCCGCGGCGCTGATCCACGCGAAATGAATCCGGTCCATCTCGATCCCGAGCGTCTCGAGCAGTTCCCGGAACAAGATCCACCGGCGCCGGGCGTGGTAGTTGCCCGCCGTGTAATGGCAGTCGCCGGGGTGGCAGCCCGACACGATCACCGCGTCCGCTCCCATCTCAAACCCTTTGATAATCAGGTTGAAATCGATCCGGCCCGTGCAGGGCAGCCGCACGATGCGCACGTTCGGCGGATACTCCAGCCGGTTCGTTCCGGCCAGGTCCGCCCCGAGGTACGTGCACCAGTTGCACACGTACGCCACAATTTTCGGTTCAAACTCCGTTGCGTCGCTCATATCAGGTTCTTCACCATTCCGTAGATCTGCTGTTCGCTGAAACCTTCGAGATCCGCGCTCTTCGACGGGCACACCGCCACGCACGTCCCGCAGCCCATGCACAAGCCCGGGTTCACCCGCGCCGTGTACTTCACCAGGTTGCCTTTTCTGTCGCGGATTTCGGCCTTGTCAATCGCCCCGTACGGGCACGTCCGCACGCAGGCGTAGCACGCCGCGCACGTCGTCTCGTTGATGTTCGCGATTTCCGGCTCGCGCGTCAGTTCTTTCTTCCCGAACATCACGAGCACCTTGCCCGCCGCCGCCGATGCCTGCGCCACCGCCTCCGGGATGTCCTTCGGCGCCTGGCACATCCCCGCCACGAAAATGCCCGCCGTATTCGTCTCGACCGGGCGCAGTTTCGGGTGCGATTCGCTCAAAAAGCCGAACGCGTCGTAACCCACCTTCAGCTTCTGCGCCAGATTCAGCACGCCTTCCGACGGACGTACCGCGGCCGCCAGCACCACCATGTCCGCCTCGACCGTCACCGGCTCGCCCGCCAGCGTGTCCGCGCCGCGCACAATCAGCTTGCCGTTTTCCCGCGTGATTTTCGACACGCGGCCCCGGTGGTAAATGGCGCCGTCCACCTCGATCGCGCGCCGCACAAACTCTTCATAATTTTTTCCGCCGGCCCGGATATCCATGTAAAACACGTGGGCCTCGCCGTCGTGCACCTTGTGCTTGTACAGCATCGTGTGCTTTGCGGTGTACATGCAGCAGATTTTCGAGCAGTACGAGATCCCCTTGGCGTTGTCGCGCGATCCCACGCACGAGATAAACACCACCTTCTTCGGCTCCGCCCCGTCCGACGGCCGTTTCATCTCGCCGCTCGTCGGGCCCGATGCCGATGAAAGCCGCTCGAACTGCAGCGACGTAATCACGTCCTCGTAATCGCCGTAACCGTACTCGCCGTAGCCGGAGAGATACGCGTTCGGCTGGTCCTTGCTGATATCGTAAAGCTGGTAGCCGGTCGCCGTGATGATGGCACCAACTTCCTCGGTGACAACCTCGTCTTCGTCCTCGAAATTGATCGCGTCCGCCTGGCACCGTTTTGCGCACAGCCCGCACTTGCCCGTTTTGAACTTCAGGCACGCGTCTTTGTCGATCACCGGCCGCGCTGGCACCGCCTGCGGGAACGGCATGTAGATGGCCGTCCGATTCGCCAGCCCATAATCGAATTCGCTCGGATTCTTCTTCGACGGGCACTTCGTCCAGCATTCGCCGCACCCCGTACATTTGTCGATATCGACATACCGGGCTTTCTTGCGGATCTTCACGCTGAAATTGCCCACGAAACCATCGACTTCTTCGACCTCGCTGTACGTGTACAGCTTGATGTTCGGGTGCTGCCCCACCTCGACCATGCGCGGCGTCAAGATGCACTGCGAGCAGTCCAGCGTCGGGAACGTCTCCGACAGCCCCGCCATCTTGCCCCCAATCGACGGCTCGCGCTCGACCATCACCACCTCGCACCCGGCGTCCGCAATATCGAGCGCCGCCTGGATGCCCGCGACGCCCCCGCCGATCACCAGCGCCCGTTTCGTCACCGGCACCTGAATCGGGTCGAGCGCCCTGTTCCGAAGCACCTTGCCGACCGAAAGGCGGATCAGATCGACGGCCTTTTCCGTCGCCTTTTCCTTGTCGTGATGCACCCACGAGCAATGCTCGCGGATGTTGGCCATCTCGACCAGGTACGGGTTGAGGCCGGCCGATTGCGCCGCGGCCCGGAACGTTTTCAGATGCATGTGGGGCGAGCACGACGCCACCACGACGCCCTGCAGTTTCTCGCTCTCGATTTTTTCGCGCACGAGGGCCTGGCCGGGGTCGGAGCACATGTACTTGTAGTTGAGCGCGCACCTTACGCCGGGGATCTTCTTCACCTCCTCGACCGCCTTGTCGACATCGACCGTGCGCGCTATGTTTTCCCCGCACCAACAAATGAATACGCCAATTCTAGCCATAATCTACCGTTTTTGCCCCGCGTTTGCGGGTACGAAGTGCTTGTCGATCGCAAGCTCTTTTTCACTTAAACCCAACGCAAGCCCCACCAGATCCGACAAATAGTAGATCGTCAGGCCGTGCGCCTTATCGTAACGCTTTTCCACCGCCGACTGCTTCATGTCCAGGTTGACGTGGCACATCGGGCACGCCACCACGATACAGTTGGCGCCGTGATCCGCCGCGTTCGTCAAAATCTTGTTTGCGAGATCGAGCACCGTCGCCTCGTTCGCCATTGTCAGGCCGGCCCCGCAACATTCCGTGGCGTAGTTCCACTCCACCGGCGCCGCACCCAGCGCTTCCACCACCGCCTCCATCGTCCGCGGCCGCTCGCAATCGTCGAACTCCACCACTTTCGCCGGCCGCGTCAGCAGACACCCGTAATAACAGGCCGGTTTCAGGTCTTCCAGCGGCTTTTTCACTGCCGCTTTAACCTTCTCGGCCCCGATCCGCTCGAACACCTGGATCAGGTTCAGCACCTCCGTCTTTCCCTCCACCTTCAGCTCGACAATCTCCGACATCTCCTCCCGCAACGCCTCGCTCTCGGCCAGCGCCCGGTTCGCCTTGATCAGCTCCATCGAACACATCGGGCAAGGCGCCAGCACGTTTTCCAGGCCGTCCCGCTCCGCGATGGCCAGGTTGCGCGCCGGCAACGCCGTGGCCAGCTTGTGGTTGAGCGAATGCGCGGCCGTCGCCCCGCAGCAGATCCAGTCGTCGAGCTCTATCAGGCCCGCATTCAGGGCCTTCATGCAGGCGCGCACGCTCTTCTCGAAATCGTTCGAGGTGCCGTGCAACGCGCATCCCGGATAATAGCCGAAATCCATGTTCACGCCCCTTCACGCGCGGCCGTCTCGCCGGCCGGCTTCATGCAACGGTCAAAAATCCGGCGGACCACCGCCCGGTCGCGGACTTTGCCGCCGAACAAACGCAGTTTGCCCCGCCGGAAAAGCTGCGGCGCCAACAGCGCGTCTTTCATAAGCAACGGGATGTTGAAATCTTTGAAGAACGCCTCGGTTTTGAAGAAGCCGGTCAACTCGACCTCGTTCACACGCCCGTTGCGCCGCACGCTGTCAAGGAAAGCCTTCTGAAACACGATCACGCGGCCCAACGCCGGGGCTGCCTTGTCCTGTTCGAACGACATCTGGCGAAGCACGTCCATGATGCCGGCGCAATCCACCGACTGCGGGCAGCGCGTCGTGCACGTCTGGCAAGACACGCAATGCCAGATGCCTTCGCACCCCATCGCTTTATCCAGTTTGCCCAATTGCACCAGCCGCACAACCTGGTTGGGCATCAGGTCCATCAGGTGCGCCACCGGGCAGCCCGCCGTGCACTTACCGCACTGGTAACAGGCCTCGAGCGACGTGCCCGCGAACGCTTTGTCAACCGTTTGTTGCGTTTCCATGAAACGGATCACCCTTATCGCATGTTTTTATGTTCACACCTTTACATCGGCGGGAGAAAAAACGAGTACTATCTCCGTTTTTGATAATACTCCCGACATTCCCGGCGGTCAAATCACTTTTTCAACGCGTTCACACAATCCTTCAGGTGCCTGATATCCCGCTCGAGAACCGCCACCCGCTCGTCGCCCCTAAGCTTGTGAATCAGCTCGTCCTCGAGGCAGAAATCGAAATCGTAGCCCCCGTCCGCCAGAATCCGGGCCACCCGCCTGTGGTCGATATCGCCTTCTTCGATGGGACACGCGTACTCGGCGTATTTCCACCCCGCCTCGCGCATCGTTTCCCGCACGTCTTCAGGATAGTTGATGTTCTTCACGTGCGTGTGTTTCGCGTAAGGCGCCAGGATGGTCAGGATGCCGTAAACCTCGCCCAGCGGGTAGCCGCGCCAGTAAAAATTTCCCGTGTCCAGGGTCGAGCCAAGCCGTTTCGAGTTTACCCGCCGGTACACGTTGAGCAGGAACGCCAGGTTGTTTCCCTGAAACCCGTGGTTCTCGATCCCCAACGCCACGTTCAGCCCCGCCGTCCGCCGCAACGCGTCGTCCAAGCCCTTCGCCATCAGGTCGACCCGCTCCATGAAGCCCATCTGCCGCTCCCGCTTCATCGCCGAATCCACCCGCAACGCCGGCATGCCCAGGATATCCGCCAGCTCGATGGACCGCGCGATATAAGCCGAATGCCCGTCCAGATCCCCCGTGCTGAAATCAACCGCCGTCAAAAACGCCACCGGCCGAACCTTCAGCCCTTCCAGATGCTTCCGATAGGCCCGCGCGTCGTCGTCCGAATCCAGCTTGATCTTTTCGTGCGAATCCATCGCGTAGACCTCGAACTCACGAGAGAGCTGAATTTCGACCGCATCCACGTCCACATGACGAAGCCCCTCGACAGGACTCGAAAACTCCTCAACGGCAACAAAACAATCCCGAACCGATACAAACATGAGGGCTTCTCCTTAATGATTTGGCGCCGCATAATCTTATGCGCCGAATACGAAAAAGTCTAAACCCCAACGAACGAAGATTCAAGGAAAGACCGCGACATCCGCACAAAGTCGATTCGCACCTTGCACTTCGCACGCTTTTCCTCCTACGTTGGCGTGCGCCGAAACATCTCCAGTCCCGCCAAGAGAAAAACGGCCGTGGCAAACCACGCCGCGACCGGCGCGGGAATCCGCTCGATATGCCCAAGCCCCATCCCGACCCGGAACAGGATCAGATAAACCAGCGCCATCGCGATGCTCACCCCGAACCCGATCGCCAGCCCTCCGCGCCGCAATCGCATCGCGAAGGGTATCGCCAGGAAGATCATCACAAACGCCAGCGCCGGCTGGGAAAACTTGGCATAGAAATCCGCCCAATACGCCTGCACGGGCATGCCCTGCCGGGCGGCCCGCTTGATGTCGGCGCGCAACTGCGCGACCGTCTTCGTTTCCGCCGGCTGCTCCAGCGCGAACAGTTCCTGCGGCGTCTCGACGATCGGCGCGGGCCGGCGCGTAATCCGCGGCACGACGTAATCCCAGTTCTTTCTCGGGAAAAACTTGAACCACCGCCCATCCTCGAGCATCCACCGGCCCTGGGCCGGGTCCCAGAAAATCCGCCGTGCCTGCACAAGCTCGACCGCATCCTCCCGGATCGAGTGCATCGACACGTTCTCGCCCGTCAGGGCTTTCCGGTTGAACTTCATGATGTGGCAGGTCCAGTCTCCGGTGAGGTCCGGCCAACTGATCCCGTCGCGCAACCGGTTGCCCCGGGAGAAGTACCGCGATTCGAGGTCATCCGCTTCCTTGCTGGCGGCGGCCCCCACGGTTTCCTGCATGGCAAACACGGCCACCGCAAGCCCGGCCGCAATAAGCACCGGCGCCAGCACCAGCCGCCGCAGGCTGATTCCGCCTGCAAGCGCCGCGGTAACTTCGTTGTTTTGCGCGGCGTTTCCGAACACCAGCAGCGCCGCGATCAGCATCGAAAACGCCGCGATCTGGTGCTCGTAAAGAATGGTGGGCGTGTAGGCGGCATAATACCGGGAGACCACCAGCCACGGGATGTCGTGGCGCACGATATCCCCGCGGCGGTGAGTGAGCAGGTCAATCAGCACGAACAGCAGCACCAGCGACACCATCACTTTCGCCAGCGTCGCCAAGAGGCGCGTTGCCAGATAACGGTCAAGCGTCTTCATACGCGATCCACCCGCCATAAAAAGTACACCCCCGCCGCGCAGAAAAGCAGGTTCGGCACCCACAACCGCAGAACCGTCAGCCACAACGGCTGCAATGAGGGCGTCTCCACCAGCATCTGGAACACGTAATAAATGAGCAGCACCGAAAAGCCCACCGCAAACGTGTAAGAACGGCCTGAACGCTTCGCCCGCGCGCCCAACGGCGCCGCCACCAGGCTCACCACCAGGCACGCAAAAGGCAGCGAAAAACGATCCGCGATATCGCGGCGAACCTTGAGCAGTTCGATCTTAGCCGGTTCCGAAGGCGTCTCGGCAATCAGGGTATCAAGCCTTTTTTCGTCTTGGAGCAACTGGCGCAGATTCATGGCGTTCCGGCCGCTGTCTGGAACGTGCGTCTCGATCTCTGGCACGGGCAGGCTGATCGAGTCCGCCCGGAGCGGCATCACGTCTTTGCCCTCGCGCGGCGGGATGAAATGGACGTCCGTCAGCCGAAGCACGTTCTGGCCGTTTTCATTCGATATTTTGGCGCTATGGGCGTAGTACGTCGAAGAGAGGCCTTTGTCTTCCGGTTTTAGAATGACAATTTTTTCAAGCGTCCCCTCCGCCGGATCCTTGCTGCCGATATAGATGCGCCACCCCGCGTACTCCTGGATCACCCCCGTCGGAAGCACTTCCAGGCTCGCCCGGAGCGGAAGCTCGCCGTGGATAAACTCGTCGGCCCGGCGCACCGCCCACGGATGCACCCGGTCCTGTATCCAGAACGAAACCCCGCTCAACACCGCCCCCAGCAGGATTATGGGAAGCACGATACGTTTCAGCGGAATGCCCGCGGCTTTCATCGCAATGATTTCGTTGTCATGCGAAAACCGCCCGAACGCCAGCATGATGCCCAGCATGTACGTGATCGGAATCAGGTAGCCCACAAGCGCCGGCAGAAAGTACATCACCAGGCGCCCGACGTCGCCCATCGTCATCTGGGCGACCGGCATCAGCGTCTCGCGCTGTTCCTCGTGTATTTCATTCGCCACGCCCAGAATCGCCACGACCGCCACTGCCAGCAGCGACGGGACGGCTATCTGCCGCAGCACGTATCGGCTCAATATGCCCATGCACAGCCCTTGCCTAAATCAAAGGAAAGTATAACCGACCGCAAACCCCGCTTCCAACGCCCCGCATGGCTTTTCTCATACGTCCCATACGTCCCATGCGTTCCATTCCCCCCAGCCAACGCACACAGTCCCCCCTCCTTGGGCTTTTGTTCTATTACCCCCGGCGTTGCGCCTACGCCGCCGTCTCGGCCTCGGCGGCCAACTCGAACCCCCGCGTGTCGCAGCGCTCGACGTACCGCTCGATCTCTTCAACCACTGCCGCGGGCCATGTTGCCGGATGCGGCGGCGCCTCCAGCCGCGGGTCGTCGCTAAGACCTTCTTCCGGACGCCGGTACTGCTGAAGAACATACCGCTTCGCCCCGGCGATCCGCCGCGCGACCGCCGCCACGTCCGCGTGCGTGAGTTGCGGCGCCACCGTCGTGCGGAACTCGTGCTCGACCCCGCTGCCCATGATCAGGTCGATGCTCTCGTTCAGCGCCTTATAATTCACGGGCACGCCGACAACCGCCTCGTATTTCTCCATCGGCGCCTTCACGTCCATCGCCACGTAATCCACCAGCCCTTCGCCGAGCAGCGCCCCTAGAACGTCCGGTCTCGTGCCGTTGGTGTCCAGCTTCACCAGGTAATCCAACTCTCGAACACGCGCGACAAAATTTGGCAGCCCCGCCTGCAGCGTCGGCTCGCCCCCCGTAACCACAACCGCGTCCAGCAGCCCCCGCCGCGAAGTCAGCAGGCCCAGGACTTCTTCCACGCTCAGCCGGATTTGCGCGGCCTGCCCCTGCAGCAGCAGCCGGTTGTGGCAGTAAAAACAGTTCCAGTTGCAGCCCGGCACGAAAACCACCGCCGCCAGTTTGCCCGGGTAATCCACAAACGAGCATTTTTCAATCCCGGCAATTTTCAAAGCGCCGCCTCCAACCGATTGGCCAGCTCCGGAACCCGAAACTTTTTCCGGTCGCGATACTCCTGGCGTTTGCCGTCGTTATAATTGGCAACAGGACGCAGGTAACCCGTGACCCGCGACCAAACCTCCGTCTCCGCTCCGCAATGCGGGCAGGTGAACTGTTCCCCGCGCAAGTAGCCGTGCGTGTTGCACACGCTGAACGTGGGCGTGATCGAGATGTACGGAAGTTTAAACTTCGTGAACACCTTGCTGATGAACCGCTTGCACGTCTCGATGTCCTCGATGCTCTCACCGAGGTAGGCGTGCAACACCGTACCCCCCGTATAAAGCGACTGCAAGTCGTCCTGCAGGCTTAAGACCTCGAAAATATCGTCCGTAAACTCGACCGGCAACTGCGTCGAATTCGTGTAGTAGGGCGTCCCGTTGCCCGCCGCGATGATGTCCGGATACTTGCCTTTGTCGAGTTTCGCCAGCCGGTACGCCGTGCCCTCCGCGGGCGTCGCCTCGAGGTTGTAGACGTGGTTCGTCTGCTGCTGAATCTCCAACAATAAATCGCGCAGGTATTCCATAATCTCGATGGCGAACTCGAGGCCCTCCGGGCTGGCGATGTCTTTGCCCATGAAGTTCAGCATCGCCTCGTTCATGCCCAGAACGCCGATCGTGCTGAAATGGTTGTGCCAGTAGTGGCCCGTGCGTTTTTTCACGTCCCGGAGGTGGTTGGCCGAATAGGGATACAGCCCGCGTTCCGTCTGATGCTCGATGATTTTACGCTTCAGTTCGAGCGAAGTCCGCCCCACCTGCACCAACCGCCACAACCGCGCCTTAAACTCCTGTTTCGTCTTCGACAGATAGCCGATCCGCGGCAAGTTGATCGTGAATACGCCGATCGAACCCGTCATCGGGTTGCTCCCGAACAACCCGCCTCCGCGTTTGCGCAACTGCGTTGTGTCAAGACGCAGCCGGCAGCACATCGACACCGCGTCGTCCGGCGAAAGGTCCGAGTTCACGTAGTTGGCAAAATACGGAATCCCGTACTTACACGTCGTGGCCATGAACGCGTTCACCGACGGCGAGTCCCAGTTGAAATCTTTGGTAATGTTGATGGTCGGAATCGGGAACGTAAACACCCGCCCCTTCGCGTCGCCCTGCATCATCACTTCGCAGAACGCCTGGTTGAACAGGTCGATCTCGTCTTGAAAGTCCCCGTACGTGTCGCCCGTCTTTTTGCCGCCCCGGAACACTTCCTGGGTGCAAAGCGTCTTCGGCACCGTGAGATCGAACGTCAGGTTCGAAAACGGGCACTGAAACCCGACGCGCGTGGGCACGTTGATGTTGAAAATGAATTCCTGCAGCGATTGCTTCACCTGCTCGTAGGTCAGGTTGTCGTAGCGGATGAACGGCGCGCAGTACGTGTCGAAGCTCGACCAGGCCTGCGCCCCCGCCGTCTCGCCCTGCGTCGTGAAGGTGCTGTTTACGATCTGGCCCAAAAACGACCGCAGGTGGTTCGCCGGCGAGCTTTCCACCTTCCCCGGCACGCCGCCGAACCCGTCGCGAAGCAGTTGATACAAATCCCAGCCCGCGCAGTACGGGCCCAGGAAACCCAAATCGTGGATGTGCGCGTCGCCGCTCTCGTGAGCCTCGCGGACGTCCGCCGGGTACACCTCGTGCAGCCAGTAATTCTTCGTGAAAAACTCCCGCACGTAATTGTTCAGCCCGTTGATGCTTTTCTGGGTGTTGGCGTTCTCGCGGATCCGCCAGTCGCGGTCCCCCAGGTAATCGCTGAACATCTCGATCGTGGCCCCGATCAAGGCGTTCATGTTGCGCGCGCCCGCCCGTTTCTCCCGGTAAAGAATGTAGGCTTTCGCCGTGCGCGCGTGGCCTTCCTTTATGAGCGTCCGCTCGACCAGGTCCTGGATGCTCTCCACGTCGGGAACCCGCCCCCCGAACTGACGCTCCACCAGCCCCACCACCGTGCCGCAGAGTTTCTCCGCAAGCTTGTAGTCGCTGCCACCGCACGCCGTTGCGGCTTTGAATATCGCAACCGTGATTTTTTCAGGACAGAATTTCTCTACGGAACCGTCACGCTTGCGTATCCTGCTTATGGCCATCCTGCGGCATCTCCTTCCCATGCTTGCCCCGCACGTGACAAAGGACGTAATTGCGGCGTGGTCAGCGCCTCCAGTCGTCACATGCGCGGCCCCTCGAATAGCTCCAAACACATCTGTTTGACGCCCTTTTTCGAGGCCCTCTCCCCGCTGTTTTTCAGGTGAAAACGCCCGAAAATACAGCCTCTACGTCATCGTTTTTGTTCAATTTTGAGTGTTTTTTGCTCTTTTTACGCTTCCGCGACCGCCAGAACCGCTGAAGCGCCAGAAGCTCAACCACCCCATTATATAGTGGTAATGTGCTTCTGTCAACACTAAATATGGTTGTTTTCACACGCTCCTAACTTAAGCAATCGCAACGTTCTACGGAATTGGCCGGAAATTTTTGCCCGGTTGGGGAGAGAAAAAAATGAACCCTGACAATACTGCTGTTTCGTATTACTGTAACATTTTCATATCCCCTGAACGGCATGTTTCGTGTTTTAAGATTGCTTTTCCCCAATCAACAGTGCGAAATCCGGAATCCGCAATCCTCAATAATCCAGTTTCCAGTTGAAGCTGACGCCGGTTTCGCCCCGTTCCGTGAAGGTGCTTTCCAGGGTGAGATGGTCGGTAACTTCGATTTCAAGGCCCGCCCGTGCGGATTCCGTACCGAATCCTTGAGCAACGTTAACGTACACGTTTTCGCCCAGGTAGCGGCCGAAGGTCAGCCCCAATTCGCCTTCCTCGCCCACCTCCCCGATGGCAAGTCCCTCGAGGCCAAGGGTCCGCCCCAGCCGGCCCAAGAGGCCGGTGTCCTCGCTTCCGGTTCTGAGCGCATTCGCCGCGCCCGCGAGCTGGAGCGCCTGAACGGGCGAGATCCGCGCGAGCTCGCGGCCGAACAGCACGCGTGCCAGGATTTCGTCCTCGGGCAGTTGTGGTGTCGAGTCGAGCGCGATCTCCGGGTCGTTGGCGGGGCCGGTAATTCTGAAGATGGCCGTGATGTCGCGCGCCTCGTGCTGGGCAGCGATGTTGAGCTGGGGATTGGGCGGCGATTCGCCCCGCATCGCGATCGCGCTTTCCTCCAGGTCGAACGCTTTGCCCGCAAAAAACAGCTGTCCGCGGACGGCGACAAGTTCGCCCGTAACAGCCGGCGCGGCGGCTGTACCCCCGACTTGCAAGCCGCCCTCCCACTCGCTGTCGATACCGTACCCGCGCACCACCGCCCGGCTTATGTTCAGCTCGATGACCAGGGCAATGTTTGCAAGAAGCGCCGACCGGTCTTCTTCTGCTCGAGGCTCTGGATTGAGAGCGGCCACCTCGTCGTACAATCCCGGCGGCACGTTTACGTCGACCACCTCGAGCGCTTCCACAGGCGAAGACCGCCACTGGGCCAGCGATACCTCGACGGGCGCAATCTCAAGCTCGCCCGACACCCGCATTTTGCTCAGCCGGCCTTCCAAATCAAGGGCGCCGGAAGCCGTGGCGGTGACATCTTCGCGCCGCACGGCCCGGAAATCTTCCAGGGAAACGGCCGCGTCTACCGGGAAACCCTCTTCGGAATTCAGCGCCAGCCGCCCCTCCACTGCCACGGATCCCCCCGAGCCGTCGGTTGCGGTTGCCGATACGAGTTGCAGAACCGAATTTTCCGCAAGAAGCCGCGCGTTCATATCGCGGAGTATTGTGCCGGTTTCGAAATTTTCATAAGCCCCGTCACTGACTTCAAGAGCGCCGGTCAGCACCGGTTCCGCCGGCGTTCCGGCTACCTCCAACTGCCCGCGCAGGTCTCCCGCGAACTGCTGATCTTCAAGCACAACCAGCGCCGCAAGGCGTTCCAGCCGCCCCTCGAACCGCGCTTCCGCCCGCAACGGCTCCTGCTGCGGGATTTCAAAAACCGGCGGCGATACCGAGAGCGCCAGCGGCGCGGTGAATTGCGCTTCGACCGGCGACTCGAAAAGGTTGGCCACCTGCACGGTTCCCTCGACCCGGTTCGGTTCGTACACCGCCCGCAACGCCACATCCACCAGCGGCGCCTTCTCCACCGGCGGCAGCGTGCCCAGTGAAGCGAGTTGCATCTCCATCTCGATTCCCGGCCCGCCGGCCGGGCCTTCTATCCCCACGCGCCCCCCGGCCGTGCCCGATAGCGCCGGGCCACCCACCGCCTGCAACGCCTCCAGCGGAAGTTCATTGAAGGCCAACGCCCCGTCCACGCGCTCGCCCGTGTACGCCCCTTCCGCGCGCAGTTCGCCGGTGCCGAACCGCAACGCCGCCTGCCGCAGTTGCGCGCCCTGGGCGTCCACCGCGACCACCGCGGGCTGCGTAAGTTGCACCGGGTATTCGCCCCAGCGGCCGTCGAGTTCCGTCAACGCCGCTGTAACCAAACCGTTTTCACGCCGCCATTCGGCCCGCGCCGCCAGTTCAAGCGGTTCCCGCGCCACGCCGCGCGTTTCAGCCGTGACTGTTCCGGCGTCCGTACCGCCCTCGTATCGGGCGGCCAGCAGCTCCAACCGAAAACCGTCGCCGGCCACGTCGGCCGCCCGAATGGCCGCCTCGCCCGACGGCGTTTCGAACAGGTTGGTGAAATCGGCGCGGGCCTCGAGTTGCGCGACGGCGGCGGCCGGCGTCGCCAGGTTTGCCGCATCGAGCCGCAGCGCCAGGTCCTGCCGCCCATCCTGGGCCTGCAACCGCAATTCGAACCGCCCCGATCCCGCCAGTTTTGTCCCGGCGGCCGCTCCCACGAAACTTAAATCTTCCGCAACGCCCGTCAGCGCGCCATCGAACCGCCAAGTTTCCATGTTGGCCGTGACCGCGCCCGTCACGTCCACCCCGGGCGCCGCCACGCGGATGTTGCTCACGGTCAACAGCGGCGGTTCCGTCTCGACACCGGCGCGCGCCACAATCTGCTCGTCCTGCCAGTTAGCAACCAGCCGCACTTCCCCTTGCGGCGCATCGGGAAGGCCGTTCAGTTCGATGCGCGCCGAGGCAAGCTCAACCGGCGCGCCCGCAAACGTCACGTTGTCGCCGGTGGCATTGGCAAGAAGCCGGAGATCTTGCCCAGTGCCTTCGGCTTTCAGTTCGATCGCCAGCGCGCCCGTGACAGGTTGGCCGGCCACCCGTTCAAAGACCGCCAGATCGGGCAGTTCTACATTTGCCGCGGCGGATATTTGGCCGGATTCAAGGTTGTAAGATCCTTCGGCTCGGACGGTAGCGTTTTGCGCAACGGCCTTGAAATCGCGAAAAAAAACGGGCGCGCCACCCGATGCCTCCACCTTGCCCGTCAACTCCAGGCTTTCCCCGACAACCGCCGCCGCGGCGTCGGGCAACCCGGCCAGGTTTTCGAAAGCGGCGGCCAATTCCGCGTCAACGGCCTTCTCAGCCAAATTGGCCGTACCCTTGGCCGAAATTTCGGCCGCGCCCTCTACATCGAGGCCAAACGCGCTTGAAATCGGCTTGATCTCTTCCGAACTGAACTCCAGGTCAAACGAAGCCTCCTGCGTCTCGACGTTGTACTCGCCGGTGAACGTCAGCGTGACCGCCGGATTCTGCAGCAGGAACTGCTTCACCACGATCCGCCCGTCGGGGTACGTCTCGCCGTCGAGCGTCCAGTCGAAATCGCGCGCCGGGAGGTACGGCGCCTCCCCGTACTCAAAGCCCGTGAGCGTCCCCTCGCCGTCGAACTGCCCCCGCGGCACCCCTTCCTCCATTTCCTCCAGCGCCTTGAAGTGCAACTGACCCGTAAACGTCTCCGCGCTCGCCTCGCCCAGCTTCAGGTTCGAAGCCTGCACGTTGACGTTCACTACGGGCTGTTTCAGCTTGCCCGTCAGGGTGCCGTCCGCCGTCAGCGCGCCCTGAAGCGTCACGCCGACAAGACCCTGGACCGAAGCGAGATCTTCAATCTGAGTCGAAAATTGGATGTCGACCTCGCCCGTCTTGAAATCGATGTTGCCGGACGTTTTCAGATTGCCCAGCAACGAGGAGATTGCCGCGTTGTCAACGTTCAACTGCTCTCCGGGCGCAAACTGGGCCGTCACGGCGAAATTATTCTGAATGCCCAGAACCGGTTGCAGGTCCGCCGGCAGGACGGCCTCCGGCAGCATCATCGTTCCTTCCGCCGCGACCCCCAGCAGTTGCGCGCGACCCGCGGCCGGCGCGGCGGCTTGAGAAAGTTTCACGCGCGCCTGGACAATCTCGGCGCCCGATGCCCGCGCCGAAACGGCGCCGTCCCAACCGTCCAGCGGGCCCGACCCGCTCACGCTCAACGTCACCGGCGCCGAGCCCAGCCCAAGCCAATGCGTAACGGGCCCCTCCCGCGGTTCCGAGTAGTGGATGTCGACATCCAACGCCGGGTCGGGCCGCGTGTTCAAAACCAAGACGGCCCGCCCCTCCACGGGCGGGCCTTCGAGCCCGTCGACCCGCATGCTCGCCCGAAGCCCATCCGCCGCCTCGATGTACTCGACGCTCCCCGACGCCGCGAGCACCACCGGCGCGCCCGCCAGTTGCTCGCTCAGCGCAAGCCGCGCCAGTTCGAACCGGCGCACGGTCAGGTGCGGCACCTGCCGCGGCAGTTCCGGCATCTGAAACGGCTCGTCTTTCCGCTCGGGCATCCGTTCGAGTTCGACAGACTTCGCGCTGATTTCGTTCACGATAATTTCGCCGCCGATCACCGCGGCCGGCGCCCAGTCAAAGTACACGTTCTCCAAGGTCGCCCAGACGCCCGCGTCATCCTCGAGCACGACGCGCTTCACGCGCGTGTTGAACGGCAACCGGCCTTCGACGCCTTCCAAACTGGCTTTGGAATCGAACGCGGCCCCGATTCTGTCTGCCACCAGCCCCGCGGCATAACGCCTGCCCCCGCCGGTTTGCAGCGCCCCAAGCAACACCACCACGATCAGGGCCAGCACGGCCATAATGATGAGAACCCACCGCGCTACCCGTCCCGCAATGCGCCTGGCTGCCGTCATATCCGATGTCCTCGTTAAAAAGCCTGGCCGAGGCTGATGTAAACCTGAAACGCCTCGTCCACGTCCGCCCGCGCGTTCAGCGGTACGGCCACGTCAAAACGGATCGGCCCAATCGGCGAGAAGTAGCGAAGCCCGAGCCCGGCGCCCCAGCGCAACGTGCCGCTGAACGATGGGTAAGCCGATTCAAAAACCGATCCGCCATCTATGAAAGGAACAATCCCAAACCGCTCCGAAATCCTCGCCCGCGCCTCGACCGACACCTCGAACAGCGAGCGCCCGCCAAGGGGCGTGTCGTCTCGCAATGGGCCCACTTTTTGGTACTCGTACCCGCGGATCGAGCCGCCGCCGCCCGCGTAAAACCGTTCGTCCGCGGGTATCTCGTCCCGTTCGGCGCCCGTGATCGACCCGATGTTGACCCGGCCCGCCAGCACCAGCCGCGGCGTCTCACTCACCTGCAAGTAGTGGGAATAGACCATCTGGCTGCGCAGAAACGCGACGCCGGTGTCGGTCACGTCGACGAACGGCGTGAACCGCAGCGTCAACCGCCCGCCCCCGGAGGGGTTGAGCAACTCGCCTTTGCGGTAGTCGGCGCTGATGAACGAAGGAGCCGAAATCAGGTTGAACGTATTTTCTTCGTCAAACTGGCGCACGCGCAAGGTGCGAAACGCCAGCCCGGTTCCCGCAGTCAGCCGTTCGCTCAGCGTCCGTTCGACCAGGGCCGAAACCGACGCGCTCTGCGCGTAGTAGGCATCCGTGTCCTCCTCCGACAACTTTGCCGCCAGGCGCAACACCTGGTCGGGCCGAAGGAACTGGGGTTTCGCCAGCAGGGCCTCGAAGGTGTATTCCTCCTGCGAAATCTTAGCGTTCAGCGTGAGGTCCTCGCCCCGGCCGAACAGGTTCCGGTGCTCCCAGCCGAGGCGGACGCCCAACCCGATGTCCGACCGGTAGCTTACCCCGGCCTTGACCGTCCGGTGCGCTCGCTCGCTGAGGTTCACGAGCACCGGTACGCGCCCTTCGGCGTCCAGCTCTTCGGCCTCCGCAACGCCGCTCACGGAAAACAGCCCGGTTTTCCGCAACCATTCGTCGTACTCGTTCAACAGCCGCTGGTCGAACAACTCCCCCTCTTCCCACGGGATCTGCGTTTTCAGAAACCCCTCTTTCACCGTCGTATTCCCGGAAATCGCGGTCCCGTCAAACGCCGCCACCGGCCCCGGCCGTACCGGGTAGGCCAACCGCACGCCCTGAGTCGCGTGATCGACCGTTACAAGCGGTTCAAACGCTTCCGGGTAAGGAAATCCACGCTGCTTAAGCAGCGTTATGATCTTCCCCTGCGCGGCAAGTATGTCTTCAGTCAATGCCGGCTGGTTTGGAGTCAACGGGAGATCTTCCACGGTTGGCAACGGCTTCGGCGGGTTCTCCGGCGGTTGGACGTACTCGATGTGAATGTCGGTAAAAACATACTTCGGCCCCGGCTGTACGCGCAGCAATGCCCGCATGGGTGTCGCGGCTTCGACAAGCTCCGGTTCCACTTGAGCCCCGTAATAGGCCTGTGCCCGAAGTGCGTGAAGCAGGTTCACCACGTCGCGCTCCGCCAGGCGCCGCAGCACGATTACCGACTCCGGCGGCCGGTCCAGCCTCGCCACCAGCGCGGAAGCGTTCTGAAGCGCCGCCTTCAGTTCGGCGTCTTCAACACCCAGAATCTCGACCGTGTAAGGCAATCCGGCCGCTGGCTCGGCCTTTTCGGCCGCAGCCGCATGCCCCAAGGCACATGCAAAAACCACGGCGCCCAAAAAAAGCTGCAAAGCGATCTGAAAACGTTTCCCCATCGTCAAACCCGTCCCACACCTGCCCAGTTCTGTAACTATAACCGGAACAAGCCGCCCGGAACCAATATGCCGCCCCCGAATTCCCGCCCCAACCGCCCCATCCGTTCCAAATCGAACTTCCGTGTTCCCTCATGGTAGACTGTAACCGTCTGCAAAAGAGGATTTGCTAATGAACAACAGACTGTTTCGCTACACGCTGTTGCCGGCAGCCGTTGTGTCGATGCTGTTCACGGCCGGCTGCGGCATGATCGCCGACAAAGACCGCATCCGAATCGCCAAAATCAATGACGAATACATCACCCGCGGCGACCTGTTCCGCGTGCTTCGCGACATGCCCGACGACGAACGGCCCGTCATCCGAAACAAGGGCGACCTCCTGCGCACACTCAACACCTACATCGACGAGCGAGTCAAAGCCCCGCTTATCCCCCAGTATGAGGAGCAACTCGTAAAAATCGTCCCGCGCGAAGCCGCTGCACAAAGGTATTTCGCCGAACACCCCGATACCAACGATTATGCCTTTTACAAAGTTCAGGACCCCGCCGCTGTCGAGATGACTCAGGCCGAGCTCGATCTCACAAAACAAGAAATAGATCAGCGCATCGACCAGGTCTGGGACAAAATGAAGGCCGACGCCGCCGTCATGCTTGCCGCCGCCGATGCCTTCAAAAACAAGGAACTGGTCATTGAGGACCAGGAATACGAGCAGGAGTACCGGTTCCGCAAGGACACGTTGAAGACGCTCGAGTGGATGAAGTTTCGCGCCATCCGTTTTCCGGCAGACGCGCCCAACTCCGAACACCTGGCTGCCGAAATCCGCAGGCGCATCCAGGGCGGGGAATCGTTTGAAGAAGTCTATTCCGAAATGGCCTCGAAGCAGCCCGGCAGCGCGATCGAGTCCGAGATCGAAAACAACCCCGGCCTCGAGCGGTTTCGCGGCTTCTGGATGAGCGCGTCCGGCGCGGAAAAAGGCACCGTGATAGGCCCCATCTACATGCCCGAATATCAGGTTATGGTCGAAGTGCAGGGACGCCGCACCGCGCGGAATATGCCCGCCGCGTACCTCGTTTGCGAAGTGCTCGAGCGCAAAGACCAGCGCGAGCTGACGCTCGACGAAGCCAAGCCAAAACTCCTTCCCGTTATCCTGGTTTCGAAAATGATGCAGCGCCTGCGCGAACAGAACGGCGTCGAAGTCTACGAAGACAAACTTCCCGACCCCTCGTTGTTCATCGACCGCTACGGGCAGTCAACCGTACCGATGTAGGCGGATCCTCCTGCCGGCAGGCTCCTGCTAATGACGTGGCGCTGCTTGACTGGCAAAAGCGGCTTACTCGAGCTGAGCAAAAGTACCGCCGGGATTGCCGCGTCGGCGTTCCGCTATCGCTCCACCGCCTCCTCGCAATGACAGGTGGAGGATCGGGATTGCCGTAGCGTGTCTTTCCGTGAAATTGCCGCGGGAGGCGGTGTAGCCAAACGTGCTCCACCACAAAACGCGAAGAACCAAAAAATAGCCCTGAAAACTTTCCCTTGACGAACCCTTCTTTTTTTTCTACATTCCCTGCGCAGTTGGGAGGTGCTCCGGGCACCAACGCCTCTGGAAGGGCGTTTCCGGGCAATTTACGGGATTTGTTTGTCAGGGAGGTATTTATGATGGACATCAGCAGGCACATGGAAAACCGGGCGTGGACTTTCACGGCCTTGAACGAATTGCTGGCTTTTCTTGAAGACGAGGATTTCGAAGGCGGCGCCGACGAAGAGCGGACACAACTCGAGAGAAAACGGAAAGAACTCCAGGAAGGCAAGTACCGCGTGGTTTTTCTCGGCGCGTTCAACGTCGGCAAGTCCGCGTTGATCAACGCCTTCCTGGGCGACGAATACCTGCCCACCATTCTCGAGGAATGCACCACAAAAATCGCCCACATCACGCGCGCCGACCGCATGTCTGCCGTCCTTAACCTGTACTCGAAAGCAACCGGCGATGACATCGCCGCTCTTCGCGGCCTGGTCGAAGCGGCCGGCATCGAGGCCGAGGTCGCCGATACCGACGGCCGCTCGGAGATCGCCATCAACTTCGCGAACTCGCAGGCCCGCGACCTGCTGCGCACGTTGCGCCCGCTGACAACCGTCAACGCCGAAGAAGACTTCCCCCAGTTGCGCGCGTTGCGCTCGAAGTTCGACGAGATGTTCATCACCCTGCCCAACGAGTTTTTGCCCGACGACGTTGCACTCGTCGACTCGCCCGGCGTGCACAGCATCACCGAAACCAATACCAAAATCGCCAACGAAATCATCCCGCACAGCCACGTTGTCGTCTGCCTGATCGACAGCCAGAGCGCCGGAAACGAGCAGAACCGCGAGTTCGTCGAGCAGATCGTCAGCCACCGCCATCGAAAGCTTTTTTTCGTGATCAACAAGTCCGACCAGCTCAACTTTGAAGAGATCGACCCCGATGGCCGCCGAGGCCCTGCCAAAGATCTGTACCGCAGCCTCAACGGCGTCGTGAGGCGGCCCGAAACCTATTTCGTGTCGAGCCTGTACGGCCTCGCCGGCTCGCAGCTTATGAACGGCAAGATCACCCTGGACGACCTCGACGACAACCGCAAAATCAAAATCCCCATGGCCAAACAGCGCGAGTTCCTGTCCGACGACAAGCCGACGGCGCGCGTCGCCGAACATTTGCTTCAACAGAGCAATCTCGAAACGCTGAAGTCGCGCCTGCTCGAGTACCTCTACAAGGAAAACCGTGAGGGCGCCATACTCGAGTCGGTGTGCCGGTTTCTTGACAACCGCGCCTGGGTCTACTCCCGCCCGATCCAAACTAAGCTCGACATGGCCCGCGACATCCCGCGCCTTGACGAGCTCGACCGCATTCACGTCCGCCTCGCCGAGCAGCTCGGCGACCTTCGGCTTAAAGCCGGCCGCGTGACCACCCGCTACGACGCCATGGCCGGCGGCGGTGAGGTCGACGGGACGGCCTATCCCGGCTATGACGCCATGGCCGATCGCGCCTTTTCCGAAGTCGAAATCGAGAAACACGTCATGCAACCGGTCCGGGCGTGGCTGGCAAGCAGGCAGAACGTGAAGAAAGCCCGGAAAAACAAGTTCGCCCCGGTGCGCGAAAAGCTCGAGGAAGCCATGGACGCGTACCTCGAACGTGTCCAGGCCAGCGTGCAGAACGCCGTGCGCGACGCCGAACAATCCACGCTGGCCGAAATGGCCGAACTCGGCGGCGGCATCCCTGCCGGTACGCCCGTGACGGTCGAGCGCGCTGAAACAGGCCCGTTGCGCGTGCGGCTGTTCGGCTCGTATATGGGCTACGGATTCCTGGGCTTGCTTCTCGGCGGTGGCGCCGGCGCCGCCATCGGCGCTTCCGGCAGGATCCCCCCGCTGCCCGATCTTACCGCCCTTGGCCCGCAGCTATCCGGCGCGGTCGACGCCTTACTCGCCGCTGCGGCCCCCTACGCCGCGGAAGCCATTGCGGTGGGCGCGGCCGGCGGCGCGCTTGCCGGGCTGCTCCTGGGCCTCGTCCTGCGCGGCCTCACTGCAACCCGCGTGCGGCGAAACCGCCTGGCCGCCGCGTGCCTGGACCGCGCACGGAAGCTTCTCGCCCGCACCGAAGAAAAATCCGCTCCAAGCCCGGCGCTGGAACAACTGAAAACCGCCCTGGCCGAACGCCGCGAGCAGTTTGCAACCGAAGTGCGCAAGGCTTTCGACGAAAAGACTGCGGAGTTGACCGACGAAATGGGCCGCGTCAGCGAAGAAGCCGAAGCGTTGCGGGAAAAACAGCGCCAGACCATCGCCCGGCTCGAACCGAAACTGGAAACCCTCGCCGAGTTGCGCCAGAAAGCCGCCGAAATAGCCGAAGCCAACGCCCCTAAACCGGTTGGTTAATGCAAGCGAAAGCTAAAGCATGCGAGAAGGGCGCTGAAAGCGCCCTCTTCACATTTTGGACGCTGAGACGCCGCGAGCAGTTTGCAACCGAAGTGCGCAAGGCTTTCGACGAAAAGACTGCGGAGTTGACCGACGAAATGGGCCGCGTCAGCGAAGAAGCCGAAGCGTTGCGGGAAAAACAGCGCCAGACCATCGCCCGGCTCGAACCGAAACTGGAAACCCTCGCCGAGTTGCGCCAGAAAGCCGCCGAAATAGCCGAAGCCAACGCCCCGAAACCGGTTGGGTAGCGCAAGCGAAAGCTAAAGCATGCGAGAAGGGCGCTAAAAGCGCCCTCTTCACATTTGGGCGCTGAGACGCCCCGGCTGAAGCCGCGCGCAAAGAGGAACCGGCGAAAAGCCGGCTAAGCTTTGCTCGGACGTACCTGTCATTTTTCAGCATTGGTTTCGGCTATGCTGGATTGCGGGTTGCCAGTCTTATGGCTTTTTTATCCTGTGAATCCTGTTATCCTGTCAGAAAAGGGCTGGCTGAAAAGCGTGCCTTAGCGGGTAGGCCGCCAGCGCGCCGATTCCCACGGCCAGCAACGCCAGAACCACCGCGCTTATCAGCAGGTGGTAAACGGCCTTCTTGCCGTATATGTCGTACACCCGCCGGTAGGTTTTGAATTGCCACCATAACGCCGCCAGCCCCAGCCCGATATAGGCGGGCGTCAGCCACCACGGCGCCGGCGCCCCCGCCCGCCGCAACGCCACGTCGATCATTCTGTCGAAACTGAACCCGCCCGGCGTCGCGCCTCCAAGCCACGCCACCACCGGCAGCGGCGCGATCACCGGCAGCAGCGTCCGGCTCAGCCGCCCCGCCGCCCAGCCGAAATGTTCCCGCCGCCCCCCAAACCACGGCGCCGTTACGTGCAGCACCCCCACCCAAAGCAAGCCCGCAACCGGAAAGATCAGAACCCAGTGGGCAGCCTGAAAACTCGTGGAAGCCCCGTTTACCACGGAAAAATAGTAGACGATCAGCGCCGCGCAGGGTTCCGGCAACGGAACCGGAATTCCCGTCCGGCCGTAGTACGTGAACGTGTAGTACCAGCCAACGCTCAAGGCAAGCAGCAGCCACAACAGGATTGCTTTAACCAAGTCTTTCCTGTAGCGCCTGATCAACAGCCCCATATTTAGCCCTTACACGCCCGGAATCCGCGGTCTCTCATTTTGCCGCCTTCTGATCCTGCCCACCATACGCCAGATCACGAAAGCGATCAACGCGGCCAAGCCTATTGTCGCTATGATAAGGGGAGTCAACATGGGGCCGAACCAGGCGGGGGGCGGTTCCGCCGCGGGCCGGCCGGGGGCCGCCGGCTGAGCCGATGCCAGGCCCGCCGCAAGGGCCGTTGCGCCTGCAACAAAGAAGCTGGGAGATCTTTTCATGCCCGTGTTCCGCATGCCGCCTCGGTAACGCCCGGCCGGCACTGCCGCATTCCGCACCTGTTCATCGTAGTATGTATGGAAAAGCAATACCCGCCGCAGTAGGCCGGCTAAGCCGAAGTCGGCCGGCTAAGCCGAAGTCGGCCGGCTAAGCCGCAGTAGGCCGGCTAAGCCGAAGTAGGCCGGCTTCGCCGAAGTCGGCCGGCTTCGCCGAAGTCGGCCTTTCCGGACAGAGCGTCTGAACGTTTCCGCGCGTCGTTCACCAAGAGCACCTTGCTCTCGTGGCCCGAACCGCTCGTCGGGCTATGTGGTTAAGCTGGGCCGCGGACGTTGAGGCCGACTTCGGCGAAGCCGGCCTACTGCGGCGTTCGTCTTTTTCTTTGGTAACTGTATTTACGAAACCATGTAATAAGGGACACCCCCCACATTTACCGGGGGGCGTCCCAACGCGTCGCAATCCAGATCCGAAATCGCTAGAACATGTCGCCGAATACGGCAAACACGCGCGTCGCGGGGAATTCCGACGGGAACTTGCGGAACTCGACGTGGCCGTCCATCAACAGGACGTTCGCGCCGCCGGGAATATGGTTAAACTCCGCCACGTCGTTGGTGACGGAGTCGGCCATGACGGGCAACTCGCTTTGTGCAACGGCCGATGCGGCGGGATTGTTGATATCGGTGATGAAGAAGCGTTCGATCCCTTCGCGCAACCGGTAGATGGTCATGTCGGTGCTGCTGGTTTCGTGCGTGAACTCGAGGTCTTCGTCGTAGTTGGACGTGCCGCCGTCGATTACGGGCCCGGCAAGAACGGTCGCGAACGTGGTCATGAAGCCGCCGTCGATGTCGGCGAGGGTGGCATCGGGTTTATTCTCATCGATGCCGGCGCCCAGGTAATGCTCGGGCCTGATGGCCCAGCCGAAGTAGATGTAAGACAGGTCGTTGATTGCGCACGGGCATACTGGGTTGGCCGGGTCGCCGCCGCAGTTCCACAGGCCGGTTTCAATCAGCCCCGCATCCGAGTCCGACGGGCAAACCAGCACGTTGACGTCGGCCAGGTACTCCGGATACACGGCTGTCGTCTCGAACACGAGATCGATACGGTCTTCATCCTCGGGGTTGAACTGAAGCACGTTCTCCCCCTCGCAATCGTACCCCCGGAACGCTTTCAAGGGGGGAAATTTCATCCCCTTCGCCTCGTTCGAGTACATCTTGAAGGTCAAACCCATTTGCTTGAGATTATTCGCGCAACTTGCTCGGCGCGCCGATTCCCGCGCCCGCGCCAAAGCCGGCAACAAAATCGCCGCTAAAATTCCAATAATCGCTATAACGACCAGCAGCTCGATAAGCGTAAAACCATCCCTCTTCATTATGCATTTCTCCTTTTTCCAAAAAGGTCCCCGATTCCCAGAATTTTCAGTAATTGGATTCGGGTAAACTAGCAGGATTTGATCAAATAAGCAAGATCTCGAGGATACAGCCGCTCATTTTTTCCGCACCACCAGTACGCGCGGCCCCGATGCGCCCGACGCCGGAATTGTAAGATAAACCGAACCGTCGTTGCCGCCGGCGGGCTCCGGCGTAAAACCTTCCCCCGGGGGATCAAGCGTGATAGCGGTATTTTCCGCCAGTCGGCCCGGCAGGTATACGATGCTCGGCGCGCTTACGGCCGCATCATCTTCCCAGGCGGCCGTAAACACCACTCCGTCATCTTTCGCCTCGCTGCTGTACGCCGTGAGCGTACCGTTCACTCGCAGCGGGATGGGCCGCTGCAGGATCTCGCGGTAGCCGCACGTTTCGATCTGCCTGCCGTACATCCAGTACACTTCGCTGCACAGGAGTTTTTCGAACTGCTCGATTACGGCCCGCGCCACCGGAAGTATCTCGGCCCCGATCCCCCCGTAAGCGCCCCACTCGCCAATGAGCATGGGCATGTTCAACCGCTTCGCCGTCTCGCCGTGCCGCGAAAAAATCAGCGCGATCCTCTCCGGAGACGCGTCGGCCTGGTACGGGGTGTCGACCACAATGTCGTAGCCGTGCGGCGCGTAGGCCTGGCTGCCGCCGCCGGGGACGCGCTCGATCGCGCTGTAAACCCCCATGTTCGACGCCATGCTCGTCTCGAAAAAGACGACGCCTTTGTTGTCGACTTCCCGGATGGCCACCGTCACCCGCTCGTACATCGGCATCAGTTGCGTCTTCTCAAACTCGTTGTATATGGGCTGGATCGCATCGAGCAGCGACTTGTACAGCGGGATGTCTTCGATAGCCTTCATGACTTTCAACCGCCCCTCGGCCGTCAGCCACAAGCCGGCAACTTCTTCAATATCCCCGCCAGTGGCCTCGGCGAACTTGGCGGCCATCGCCAACTGCGCCTCGACGCTCCGGCTGCCCATGTTCGGCTCGTTGAACAGGTCGTACCCGATGACGGCCGGTTCATCCGCATACCGTTCCGCCACGTGGCGCCAGGCCCGCGCGAAATGGTCCTGCACGCCGACGCCGTCCGCCGCCGGTTTGTTCGCCCAGAAATTGTCGAACGCCGCATGTATGGCGGGGCTGCTGAAATACGCGTCGCTCCAGATGCCCCCCTCCGCCAGGTGCGGTTTTCCCTCGTTGAGCGTGGCCCATTCCGGAGCGCCGTCGCTGTACAACACGCTGAACAGGTCCTGGTGCATGTCGAGAAAAACGTAGAGGCCGTTGTCTTTCGCCCATCGGATCCGCTGGTCCAGCTTCTTCAGAAACTCCTCATTGTACCTGCCCGGCTCCGGCTCGATCGCGTCCCACGTCATTCCCAGCCGGATGCAATTCATGCCCCAGTACCGCATCCGCGCGAAATCCGCCGGCTCTTGCCAACTGATGTACCCCTCCTTCGGGCTCTTGCTGATTACGCTCATCCCATGCAAAAGCACCTGCCGCCCCGCCGAATCCACAAACTTCCCGTCACGCACGTCAATTACATCCAAGGCGCAAAAAGCCTCTCCGCAAATCGCCACCATCGCAACAACCGAACCAAGATATCTAACCATCGTTTTTCTCCTGCTTCCTGCATCCTATTTCCCTGCTCTCAAAAAATCAACGCTCTTCATAAGTTCCGTACGTCGCATACGTCCCATTTCTCAAAATTGACCTGCCCCCGCCCCGTTTGCCAGAATTGACCCAAAAGGCGCCTGCCCCGTGCCCCGGCGCCAAGGCTTAAACAAAAAGGACATGAAAATGATCAAAATGCGCGCTGCAACAATCGCCGGACTCGCATTGCTTACGGTTTCGCTCGTATGTTGGGCAGCCGAACCAGTCAAATTGTTTAACGGAAAAGACCTCGCGGGATGGAAAGCCGAGGGCGACGCAAAATGGACCGTCGAAGACGGCGTCCTTGTCGGCCAGCAGGGCGAAAATTACGCGCCCGGCGACCTGTTCACCGAAAAGGACTACGACAACTTCGAGCTGAAAGTCGTGTACAAAGTCATTTGGCCCGCGAACAGCGGCGTCTGGTTCCGCTACCAGTCGCCCCAAAAGGCTTACCAGGCCGACATTCTCGAATACAAAGACCCCGTCGCCTATTCGGGCACCATCTACAGCCCCGGCAAAATGTTCCTCGACGCCAACCTCGACCCCGATATCGAGAAAAAAGACGACTGGAACACCATGATCATCAAGGCCGACGGCGACCACCTCGTCGTCACGCTCAATGGCAAAAAAACCGCCGACGTACACGACGGCTCCTACGCCACCGGGAAAATCGGCTTCCAGGTACACCCCGGCGACCAGTTCGGCCCAATGAAAATCATGGTCAAAGAAATGCTCCTGACCCCGATCAACAAGGACTGAAAAACCCGGGACCGGTTCATCATGAGGCTGTGCCTCCCTCCAAATCGGGAAAAACGGCGCCTCTGCCATTCTTGTCGCGGAGAAGAAGGCCCGCCTCCGTAAGAGTGCGCCTTTTCTTATAATTGACTTGGTATCCGGCAGTTGGATATAATTTGACGATTGTCCATATAGCTGGTGATCTTCCCCGGAGGCTCTTTTTTATGGGGTTAAAATCGCGGGGGAGTTATGGTTTTTAAGAAGCGGGCGAGACCCATGCTGGGGCGTCGCCAAGAGGTAAGGCACCGGGTTTTGGTCCCGGCATTCGGAGGTTCGAATCCTTCCGCCCCAGCCAATTTCTTCAGGCGCTCAACCCAGCCGAGGCAGTTATGAGTATTCGGACGGCGCACATTCGTAAACCAGGGTATGTCACGGTGGCCTACAGCAAAGACATGAAAATCTTTTCCGGGAACGCCTCAAACGATTTGACGCGCGGGGTTTGCGCGCATCTCGAGGTGCCCCCGGGCCGCGTGCTGGTGTCCCAGTTCAGCGACGGTGAGGTCCATGTCCAGCTCGGCGAAAATGTCCGCGGCAGTGACGTGTTTATCATTAACAGCACCTCGCCGCCCGTCAACGACCACCTCGTCGAAATGCTCATGCTGATCGACGCCGCCAAACGCGCCTCGGCCGAACGAGTCACCGCCGTTATGCCCTATTTCGGGTACGCCCGCCAGGACCGAAAAGACAAACCGCGCGTCCCGATCTCGGCCAAGCTCGTCGCCAACGTCATCGTCGCGGCCGGCGCCGACAGAATCCTCTCGGCCGATTTGCACTCGGGTCAGTTGCAGGGTTTTTTCGATATTCCCGTTGACCACCTCCGCGGCGACGTCGTATTCGGAAGGCACATGCTCGAACGCAAGGTGGCCAACCTCGTGGTAGTCAGCCCTGATACGGGCAGCGTCGCGCGCGCCCGCGAGTTTGCCAACAGGCTCGACGCTTCCCTCGCCATCGTGGATAAACGGCGGCCGCGGGAGAACGTCAGCGAGGTAATGAACATCATCGGCAATGTTGAAGGCAAGCATGCCCTCATTTTCGACGATATGATCGACACTGCGGGCACGCTCGTCAAGGCCGCACAGGCCATTAAAGATCACGGCGCGCTCGACGTGATGGCCTGCGCAACCCATCCCGTATTGAGCGGCGAGGCCGTAAAGCGCATCCAGGACTCCGTGCTTACCGAAGTCCTGGTGAGCGACACCATACCCCTGAACGAGGAAGCGGCGGCAAGCCCGAAACTGCGCGTGCTCAGTTTTGCCCCCTTCATTGGCGAAGCCATACGCCGCATTCACGAGCAGGAATCGGTAAGCAGTCTTTTTGTATAGCATTTAACGTTGTGAAACAGGCCCGAGGCCGGAGGCAATTGAAAGATGGAAATCCAGTCAGTCAAGGCAGCTACCCGTGAAGACGGCGGCAAAAAAGCGGCCCGAAAACTTCGCGCAGCCGGCTCGCTGCCGGGCGTTTTGTATGGCGGCGGAAAGGAAGCCGTCAGCCTGACAATCGACCGCCACGATTTCGAGAATATCATTCACCACAGCCGCGGCGGAGAACACGCCATTCTCCGGCTCGAAGTGGAAGACAAGCCCGAACTGAGCACCCCCGTGCTGCTGAAAGAAATTCAGCACCACCCCTTGCGCGGGGACTATCTGCACGCCGATTTTCTCAGGATCCGGCTGGATGAGCAGATTACCACCATGGTCGCCATCCGCGTCGAAGGCCAGGCCCCAGGCGTCACCGAGGGCGGCATACTCGATCACCAGATGCGAGAAGTCGAAATCGAATGCCGCGCCATGGACGTGCCCGACGAATTCGTCGTCGACGTGTCGGAACTCCACATCGGCGACAGCATCCATCTGACCGACGTTGAACTGCCCGACGGCGTCACACTCGTTGACGATCCCGAGCGGTCCGTCGTAGCGGTCCTTGCACCGCGGATTGTTAAGGAAGCCGCGGAAGAAGAAGCTGAGGAAGCCGAAGAAGGCGCCGAGGAACCTGAACGCGTCGGCGAGAAGGAAGAAGAGGAGTAGAGCGGAGTGCCGGGCCGGCGGTATGTTTGCAACGACCGCCCGGGGAGGCTGGCGCAATGAAGATAATCGCCGGCCTTGGCAACCCCGGTACGCGCTACAAAAACACGCGGCATAATGCCGGTTTTGCGGCGGTGGAACTGGCCGCCGGCAAGCTGGCGGCCGAGTTTGCGCGCGAAAAATACCGTGCGCTGATCGCGGAAGCCCGTCTCGACGGAGAACGGCTGCTCCTGATGAAGCCGATGACGTTTATGAACCTCAGCGGCGACAGCGTCGCCAGGGCCGTGCGGTACAATAGCGTCGGCCTCGACGACCTGCTGGTGGTGGTGGACGACGTGAACCTGGAGCTTGGCCGGCTGCGGCTGAGGCCCGGCGGAAGCGCGGGAGGCCACAACGGCCTGAAGTCGATTATCGAACGGCTGGGCAACGACGGGTTTCCCAGGCTGCGCATCGGGATTGGCCAAAGCAGGGGCCGCGTTCTGCGCGACCACGTGTTGAGCACGTTCGCGCCTGACGAGAAGCCCGTCATGAAAAACGCGGTCGAGCGCGCGGCCGAGGCTGTGCTGAGTTTCGTAAAATACGGCGTCGAAAGGACTATGAACGACTTCAACAACGGCCCCGAAAGGCGCGGCGAAAACGAATAGCTGCTGGAGTTGGCATGAAACGAACGATTAGCGTACTGGTGGAGAATCATTTTGGCGTGCTGGCGCGCGTATCCGGCCTGTTCAGCGCGCGCGGATACAATATCGACAGCCTCTGCGTCGGCGAAACCGAAGACCCGAGCGTGTCGCGCATGACCGTTGTGGTCCGCGGCGACGACGACGTCATGCACCAAATCATGAAACAGCTCAACAAGCTGGTCGATACCATCGATGTCGAGGATCTTACTGAACAGAACTTCATCGAGCGCGAACTCGTACTTATCAAGGTGAATGTCGCTGGAGACCGGCGAAGGGAAGTGATTGAAATTGCCTCGATTTTCCGGGCGAAAGTCGTCGACGTCAGCCCGTCGTCCATGGTCGTTGAAGTTACCGGTTCGGAAGGAAAGGTGGAAGCCTGCATCGACATGCTCCGGCCCCTGGGCATCCAGGAGCTTGTCAGGACAGGCGAAATAGCTATAGCGCGTTCGTCAAAATGACGCGGACGGCAAGGACAGGTACATTTTAATGGTTATAAAACGCCAATGGCGCCGAAAACTGGACGCGCGAACCCGCGCGGCCGAACGCCGCTATCCGGCGCAAGGTGTATCGCACGCCGCAGCTGATGCTGCGGCGTTTTTTATTTTTTTTGAATGCATTGGCACCAAACCGCCGAGCGGGATGACCCGCCGGCCAGGAGGCACAGGGCTTAATTGAATACGTTATTGCAGTTGCAGGATCTCGACCTGAAAATTGAAGCGTTGCGCGCCCGCGAAGCGGAAATTCCGACGCAGAAAAGCAAGTACGATATCCACCGAAAGCGGCTGGCCGCCGAACTCGCCGAACGCGAGGAGGTCTGTAAGCGGCTTCAACTCGAACAGCGGGAAGCCGAAGTCGATATCGAGGCCAAGCAAGAACAAATCAAGAAGTACGATGCACAGTTGTTTGCCGTGAAAAAGAACGAAGAATACCAGGCGCTGCTCCACGAGATCGAAATGCTCAAGAAACAGGTCGCGCTCAAGGAGGAACGCATTATCTCAATCATGGTCGAGCTCGATAACGCGAAGGCGCGGCTCGTCGAAGACAAACAGCGCATTGATGGCGAACTTAAGGAAATCGAGGCCCAATGCAATCTGATTGACAAAGAACTTGAAGAGGCCGTAAAGGAAAGAAAACAGCTCGAAGCCGAACAAGAACCACTCGTTCAAAAAGTCGAGCCCGAACTCATGGCCAAGTACAAGCGCATACGCATGGCCAAAAAAACCGGCCCGGCCGTCGTGCCCCTCAACGGCGAAGTGTGCAGCGGTTGCCATATGCACGTGCCACCGCAAATCGTCAACGAGGTTCTCGCCGGAAAACTGCATTCGTGCGCCCACTGCGGCCGCCTCCTGTACGACCGCGATAACTTTCCAGACAATGGCGCAGAATAGGCTGGAGCCCGTAATCGAACCACCCAGGCTCCCATGCAACCACGCAGCGGTTTTGGTGGCGGTCGCGCTCCTGCGCGGCCGGGCGGCGGTGGCGCCTTCCGCCAACCATCCCAGCCATCCTGCGGTCCAGCAACTTGAGACTTTCGCCCCTTGACTAACCTCGAATACCTTTTCAACCTTGAACACCACGGCATCAAGCTCGGCTTGGACAACATCCGCGCCCTGCTTCGCGCCGCCGGCAACCCGCACCGCGCGTTTCCGTCCGTCCACGTCGCAGGTACGAACGGCAAAGGCAGCGTCGTCGCCCTGCTTGCGGCTATCGCCGGCGCCGCCGGCTACCGCGTCGCCCGGTTCACCAGCCCGCACCTCATCGACATTGCCGAACGGTTCACCGTCGGCCGGGAAAACATCTCGCACGAAGAGTTGGACGCCCAAATCGGCTTCTTCCGTGGTGTGGCCGGCAAAATGCCCAACCCGCCAACCTTTTTCGAGGTTGCGACGGCCGTCGCGTTCCGCTGGTTTGCCGATGTAAAACCCGATCTGGCCATCGTCGAGGTCGGAATGGGCGGCCGGCTCGACAGCACCAACGTGGTCAAACCTCTCGTATCCGCCATCACAACCATCGATTTCGACCACATGCGTTACCTGGGCAACACGCTCGAAAAAATCGCCTACGAAAAAGCCGGCATAATTAAGCCACGAACCCCGGTCGTAATTGGCGAAAAAAAACCCGGCCCGCGCGAGATCCTGTTGTCCCGCGCAAAACAGATGCGCAGCCCCGTCCGTCTCATGGGCCGCGATTTCTCCTTCATAACGCGCGGCGGCGCATTCGACCACGAGTTCGAATTCCGCAGCGGCGGCCTCGCGCTGGGCCCCGTGCCACTGGCCGTAACCGGCGCGTTCCAGGGCGAAAACGCCGCCGTCGCCGTCGCTGTTGCCGAACGCCTGTGCCGCGCCCTGCCCCGCATCGGCCGCAACGCTATCGAACACGGCCTCGCCGCCGCACACTGGCCCTGCCGCATGGAACAGGTGCTCGACGACCCGCCCGTAATTATCGATGCCGCACACAACCCCGCCGGCGCACAGAAAGTCGCGCCAGGACTCGCAAACTGCATCACGGTTCTCGCCATGGCCGCCGACAAAGACGCGCGCGGCGTTATCGAAGCCCTTGCCCCCGCCACAAAAAATTTTATCTTCACCCGCTTCAACGGAACCCGCTCAACTCCCCCCGAAACCCTCGCTGCCGAAGCCCGAAACTTCCCCCACACAATCGAGCCCTCGCTCCAAACAGCCCTCGCCGTAGGAATGAAACTCGCCCACCAAGGCGCGCCATTGCTTATCACCGGCTCCATCTTCACCGCGGGCGAAGCCCGTCGCATCTTGATCGACAAATACAACGCCCCATCGCTCTGATATGTCCGCACACCTTTATAATGTAGACAAGGCATCCCTGCCGCATGCCGGGCCCACAGTCAACCCATGCCGCGCGGGCAAAACTCTAACCAGCCTGATTGCAAGTACTTAGGCCCTATTCTCAAGCCCTTTCCGGCCCGCTCCCTGCCGTCTTTTCAAGTAGACGCCCCATCCCCGCCGCGCACCCGGCCCGTGTAGCCGTTGTTACTTCAGTCTATGGTCTATCTGCCCCGATAGCAATCACTTGCAGCGATACGGCCCTTTTTTCGAGCTGCTTCCGGCCATAACCTAAATGCTAGAGAGGAAAATATCGGCAAAAAGGCAAAAGTTATAAGAATTGCTGTCATAAATACTTGACTAAAAGGGACTTGCGTTCTGCATACCCTTGTGATACAATTTTTTTGGTCAGCGCCACATGTGGCGTTTCTCCTTCCGCGGAGGCCCGGGAGTCATCTTGGGCCTCTAAAATAACCTGCGGAAACGCGGGTTGAAATATAAGGGCCGCGGCGGCAACGTCGCGGCCCGGTTTTTTTGCCGCTGGTGAAATCGTGCATTGACAAAAGTGTATACTTTTGCAGGGCAACCTGCTATATTCCTAGCAGTGTTGATCGCAATTAGGGGATTTCTGTGGCTGACAATACAAATCCGGCGAGTGCCAATGAATACATAGAACAACAACTACATGGGTTGCTCAGCGCTATAGAGAAACGGTTTGATGCCGACGCTATCTGCTTTGTTGGGCCTCTTATACCCGGAGTCGATGATATCATACGAGTTGCTATAGAAAACAAACAAGAGGAATCTCCGAAAGAAAAACTGGTCGTAATAGTGACTACCAATGGTGGTTTGTTAGAAGTCGTCCAGAGGATTGTGGAAACGTTGAGAAATTTTTACGATACAGTTGATTTTGTTGTTCCCAACTACGCTTATTCTGCCGGCACTGTTTTTGTTATGTCTGGAGATGCAATCTACATGGATTACTACTCGAGATTGGGCCCTACTGATCCACAGATAGAGAATAAAGAAGGACGACTAATACCAGCATTAGGTTATGTGAAAAGATTTGAGAAGTTGGTACAAGAAGCACGTGCTGGAGGCATCAGTCAAGCAGAAATTCAGTTGTTAATAAGTGGTTTTGATCAGGCGGTTCTGTATCAATTCGAGCAGGCACAGCAGTTATCGATTACTTTGTTGAAAGAGTGGCTACCAAAATACAAGTTTAAGAACTGGAAGATAACGGAAACATCAAAGAAACCGGTAACTGACGAAATGAGGGCAAAAAGAGCAGAGGAGATTGCTGCACAGCTTTGCGATTCGGACAGGTGGCATACACACGGCCGCGGAATCTCCAAAGACGTACTTGACAACGATCTCGGTCTTAAGATTAAGGACTTTGGCAAAGATGTTGAATTGAGCACCGAAATCAGGGATTATCAAAATCTGATTAGCGACTACATGGGCAAGATGGGGAATAGATGCGTACTGCACACAGTTGGCGCATATAGAGTTCTCGGATGAGGAACGCAAAGATGTCAAGAATAGATCTGAAAGAACTGCTACTTTACAATCCGCAGATTAATGAGAAGGCCGTTCTGGAAGGCATTGAGTTGACCGAAGAATTGAAGAGCATTCCAGTAGAACCTTTACAAAACCAGTTTGAACCAACCTCTTCACCGATAAGAATAAGAGTAATTGGTTCTCCCGGCCAAAGATTGGGAGTGACTCTTAGATGCCGATAGAGCACTCTCTGTCTCGGCTTCACCTTGTGGCGTGCTGTTAATTTAACAGCGGCTTACCTTTCTAAATTGTTTCGAAAACAGGCTGTCTTGAACAAAGCGGCTTGTGTGGAATTACTTCCCAACGCAGAATGAAGAAAAGATCGCGCTGAGAATATCCTCCGGCGTCGTCTCGCCGGTGATTTCCCCGAGCGCGTTCAGCGCTTCACGAAGGTCTGCGGCAAGGAATTCGGGCGATGCATCATAGTTTTCAAGCACCCGCGCGACGGCCGCATGAGCCCGCCGCAGGCTGTCGCGCTGATGGGTTCGCGAAACCAGGCCGTGCTCCGGCGCAACGGCCGCGTCGCCCAGCAGCAGCTTACCCAGCGCCGCTTCCAACTCGGCCAGCCCGTCCCCCGTCAAGGCGGACACGCCCGTCACGCCCCTGAACCGCCCCGTCCATTGGGGCGGCGCGGTGTCCGGGGCGAGGTCAACCTTATTCCAGGCGACCCACACCGGGCGCGCCAGCGACTCGAGCTCATCGGCCAGTAGCTCGTCCTCGCGGCCGGCCCCATCCGCGGCATCGAGCACCAGCAGGATGATATCGGCTTTTTGCACGGCATCGCGCGCCACCTGCACGCCGATCTGCTCGATATCGTCGCGCGTGTCGCGCAGTCCTGCGGTGTCCGTCACCCGAACGGGCACGCCATCAAGCGTAATAATCTCCTCGATCCGGTCGCGCGTCGTCCCCGGCGCCGCCGATACGATTGCCCGCGAGTCGCGCAAAAGCGCGTTAAAAAGGCTGGATTTGCCCACGTTCGGCCGGCCCGCGATGGCCATCCCGGCCCCCTCCCGGTATAACCTGCCCGCTTCCGCGTTTTTAAGCAGCGCCTGAATCCGCCCGCTCGCGCCCTCCACCGCCTCCTTCCAATCGGGCCCGACGAGGTCCGGCAGGTCTTCGTCGGGAAAATCGACCGCCGCCTCGACATGCGCAAGCGCGTCAAACAGGATTGCCTTGATGGCGTCAATATCTCTGGACAACGCCCCCGACGCCGCCGATGCCGCGGCCCGCAGCCCCGCCTCGGTTCGCGCCCGGATCGTATCGATGACGGCTTCGGCCTGCACAAGGTCGATGCGGCCATTCAAGAACGCGCGCCGTGTAAATTCCCCCGGTTCCGCAAGGCGCGCTCCGCCCTGCAAAACCAACTCCAGAACAGCGTTCAGAGGCCCCGCCCCGCCGTGGCAGTTGATTTCGACCACATCCTCGCACGTGTAACTGTGCGGGGCCGGCATGACGTTCACGAGAACCTCGTCGACCACTCCGCCGTCCGTCGTGGCGATATGGCCGTAGTACACGCGCCGGCGGTCGAAGTTTGTCCGGTTTGCCCGTGCCGGCCTGAACAGCCTGCCGGCTATCGACTTCGCGTCTGGTCCACTGACACGCACAATTCCGATGCCGCCTTCTCCGGGCGGCGTCGAAATTGCCGCTATCGTATCGTCAAGACTCTTGCGCGTCGCCGTTTTCCATCTCCTCGTCGCCGCCGCGCTCGTCGTCTTCGGACATCACGCCGGCCGGTTCGGAAGACCGGTCCGAACGGCCACGGCCGTTGCGCCTGCCCCCGCCGCGCCGCCGCGGCCGCCCGCCGCCGTCGCGCCCGCCCGGCCGCGACCCGCTCTTGGGCGATATGACCACGGTACGGACAGATGATGAACCCAGGCTGAACGTCCGCACCTCGGGGTCGTCCTGAAGCGCCAGATGAACGAAACGCCGCTCCTGGGCGCTAAGCGGTTTCACCCGCACGTCGCGGCCCGTTTCCTTGGCCCGTTCGGCCAGATGCTGCGCCATCTCCTCGAGGCTCTCGCGCCGACGCTCCAGATAGTTCTCGACATCGACCACAAACCGCTCCCCCGTCTCGCCTTCCACCGGCCGCATCATGCGGTTGAGAAGGTACTGGAGGGCTTGGAGATTACGGCCTTTCCGTCCAATAAGAATTGCCGAGTCCGGCGACTCGATATTGATGCGGGCCCGGCCGTCTTCGGTAAGGCTGTTACTCACCTGCGCCGGCATGCCCATCTTTTCGATGATCTCGCCCAAAAGGGCGGTCGCTTCCTGCCGCCGGCTCTCGCTGACCGGCGCCGCAGGCGGCGCTTCGGTTTTTTGGGGTTGGGCTTGTGGCGTTTCCGGTTTTTCCTGGCGCCGCGGCTTTGGTCCGCGCTCCTTCTGCGCCCGTTCCGGGCGCCTGCCGCCGTCCTGGCGGCCTCCGCGCCGGCCGCCGCGGCCCCGTTCGCGTTCACCGCGTTCACCGCGTTGGCCGCGCTCGGCGCGCTCGGCGCGCTCGGGCCGTTGGCGTTCTTTGCGGCGCCGCGTCGGAACGCCCTTTTCCAGCGTGAGTTTTACCTTTACGTCCCGCGCCCCAATACCGAAGATGCCGCGGCTTCCTTCGTCGAGGATTTCGATTTGAACTTCGTGCAGTTCGGCGCCGAGCTCCTCGAGCGCCTTTTGAATTGCTTCCTGCCTGGTTTTGGCGGTAGTCTCCACCGATCTCATTTTGGTAATGCTCCTTCGTCTGGCCGGCCGGTTTTGATTTCCGGCCCTCTGGTTGCGACCCACATGCCCGGTCTAGCTGTGCCCATGGAGTGCGTCATTTGTGTTTCCTCTTGGATTTTTTCGCTTCTTTCTCCATCTGGCGTTTGCGCGCCATCGCAGCCGTGTAGAAATGTTGTTTCTTCTTGGCAGGGGTCTTCTTTTCTTTGAGTTCGATTTCGCCCACACGGACGAATTTCTGCTGCACCATGCCCAGCACGGTGCTCGTGAGGATGTACAGGTTCAGCCCGGATGCCATGTTGTAGCAGATGAAGCTGAAAAACACGGGCATGATCGTCATCATCAGCTTCTGCTGCGGATTCGTGCTCGGGCCCGCCGCCGGAGTCACTTTCTGGCTCACCACCATCGCGACGCCCATCAGGATCGGCAGCAGGTTCACGTATTCGAACATGCCCACCAGCGGCGCCGACGCAAGCCAGGGCAGATGGAACAAATGGTCGGGCTGGGACAAGTCCGTGATCCACAGCATAAAATGGGCGCCACGCAGCTCGTAGGCGTTCCAAAGCATCCGGTAAAGCGCGATAAACACCGGCATCTGAAGCAGCATCGGAAAACAGCCGCCCAGCGGGTTGACACCGCGCTCGCGGTACATCTCCATCATTTTCTTGTTCAGTTCCTGCTGATCCTCGCCGTACTTCTCCTTCAGTTTCTCGAGTTCCGGCCCCAAGAGCTGCATTTTCTTCATGCTTTTCATGCTCTTGAGCGTCAGCGGGAACATTGCCACCCGCACCACGATCGTCAAAAAGATGATCGCCAGCCCGTAGTTGGCGATGATGTTGGCGTGAAACCAGTTCAGAATCGTGAGCAGGAACTTGGCGAACCGGTCCATCCACCACCACGTGTCCGTGAAAAAATGCTGCGCCGTCGCCAGCGATGGCCACGCCTGTTTCAGCGCCATCCGCTCGCTCGGCCCCACATACACCCGAAACGCCCCTTCCTGCGTCTCACCGGGGCCTAAAGCAAACTTCGGCACCCCGAGAGCCACCCGGAAGTCGTTGGGCTTGCCTTCCGCAAGCGCGACCCCGTTCTCAAACTCCGGCTTTAGGGCCACCACGAAGTACGCGCTCTTCACGCCAATCCAATCGACCGCGGGCGTGGTCATGTAGTAAGGTTTGCCGTCCTTCACCATCTTGGCCGTGGCCGTTTCCTGATTGGCGCCGTCCTTGCGCCAGATGATGGTCTGCTTGGTGCCCATTTTCTGGTCGCCCGAAGTAACATCGGGCGCCCAAGCGAGGTAGTAGGCGGGCGTTTGATCCAGCCCCAGCACCTGCTGCTGCCCGGCGAGGTTGCGCCAACTCACGCCCACATCGAGCACGTGGCTTTCCAAGTCGAGCGTGAAACGTTTCTGGACCACCGCCCGGCCCGGAATCGTCAGCTCGAACGCCACCGAATTCTGTGTCTCTTCCGTAATTTCCCACACCCGGTAGTCGAGCTGGTCGCGCAACCCTTCTTCGGTAAAAACGAGGCCGAGCGGGTACACCGTCTGCGCGTCGGGTTGATTGGACTGCGGAACAAGCTGCTGTGATTCCCCGCCGTTTTGAGTCAAAACGGAAGCCCGCTTCAGCCGCGCCCCGACTTGAGTGAACACCAAATCGAGCTGGCTGTCCGAAAGGCGCACTTCGTACGCCTCGGGATTCTCGATTTCAGCGACCGGCGGAAGCTCCGGCCACGACGAAGGCTGTTCCGGTTCCAGCGGCTCCGGCGGCTGCTCGGGCGGCAACTCCTCCTGCTCGGTTACCGGGGGAGGCGGTTTAACGGGCTGTTTGCGGGGCGCCGGCTGGAAAAAAAGAAAATAACCAACAAGAACCAACGCCATCAGAATGAACGCAATCGTCTGATTGCGCATCATCTGCTTTTCGTGTCTGTCATCCAAACTTCGGGACTCCACGCGGCGCGCGCGCTCATGTACGCGCCCCGCACTGGATGAGCCTTATGTGCCCTGCCCTCGCCGCTGTGGCACGGGGTCGTGTCCGCCGCGGCAAAACGGCTGGCACCGCAGGATGCGCCAGATCGCGTAGCCCGTGCCGATTATGGCCCCGTGCGTGCGAATGGCGTCGATGGCATACTGGGAGCAGGTGGGGGTGAAACGACAATTGTCGCCCAGCAGAGGACTTATGGCGTACTGATACGCGCGGATCAGCGCGATGAGAAGTTTAGCCACCAAGCAAGTCTCCCTTCCGGAAGAACTGCCGTATCGCCGACTCCCACTGGGCATACACCCAACCCGCCGAAACAGGCCGGGCAACTATTACAATGTGGACATCTTCCGGCAACTGCTCGCGGTGCTTTCGGTATACTTCGCGGATGTAGCGCTTGACGCGATTGCGCACCACGGCCCCGCCGACCTTGCGCGATACGGCGCACCCCATTTTGCGTCCCTGGCCTGCCTGCCGGACCCAATAGCCGATAAAAGCCTCCCCGACGTACTTTTCGCCTTGCCTGTATACGTGCAGATATTCGCTTCTGCGGGTGAGGCGTTCACGCTGAGGGAATCTTTGCTGGCCCGGCACAAAGGCTCATCTACCTGGTTTCGACCTTGTGCAAAACACCGGACTTCCGGGATTCTGCAACGGCCTCATGCTGAAAGGCGCTTGCGGCCCTTTTGCCGCCGGCGCTTTATGACCGATCGTCCACCCACCGTCGCCATACGGCTCAGAAAACCGTGGTTCCGTTTCCTCTTGATGTTCGATGGTTGAAACGTTCTTTTCACTACTTTCTCCTTAAATATACAGCATCACAGGCTGGTTCAAAGGAAGCCGCGAAAACGGCTTTTCCGAGTTAAAAAGGCTGCCGCGTGCACGCGGTCAAATTAACGTACTGTAAATTATAATATTTTTATACCCACCAGTCAAATCAATATTCGAATTTCCCCTGGCGTAGCCCAAAACCGCAACCAATTGGTCCTGCCCCGCCGTTTGGCATCCGCAATCCAATGTGAATCACGTCTCGCTTCCGGGTACAATGACAATCAGGTACGTTTGCGCATGAACACTGGAGGTTGTTGATGAGAGGCAGTTTAGCCATAACTTTGGTTGCCGGGTTGTCGGGGCTGGTAGTTTTTGCTCCCGCGTGTTCGCCCCGCACGGAACCCGTCTCGTCCTCTTACGACTATTCATTTTACCGGTTTGACGACAACTTCGAGTCCGCAAGCGCCGTCGAGGGGGCCGACGAAATGCCCGGCGCCGACGCAGTACGGCTCGCTTTAGATAAAACTTCCGCGGACGGATGGACTTCGGACTCGGGTGAAGCCCGAATCCGAGGCACGGACAATTCCGTGCTGTTCCGTTCAAACCACCCGGATGTGATGATAAGCCCGGCAGGACTCGCTATCGACGGCACAAAAACCGAATCGCTCATTCTCCGGATGCGCGTAAGCGGCCCGCCGCTGATAACCTTGATGTGGCTGCCGCCGGACCCCGAACAGCTCTGGGCTCACCGGGTAATCCGGTTCAACGTGCCCCGGCAGAACGAGATGATCACCTACAACCTGCGGGTTTCAGCGGCCAAGTCCTGGCACATCCCCGAAATCGACCGGCTTCGGTTCATTCTGGATTCTGCGGCAACGGTTGAAATCGAATCGCTGCAGGCGGTTACGTCGCGCGCGGTTTTTGCCGCCGCGCCTGCCGGGCGAGTCAATTACTGCGTAGCCGACGACAGCCGGCCTGCCGTATACGCCCGATGCCCGGGCCGCATTGCCTACGACCTCAAAATACCCCCAAACGCCGCCTTTACGGCAGACTTGACCGTTGTCGACCAGAATGCACCCGTAGAATTCAACCTTGCCGTAAAAGAAGGCGCCCAAACCCAAACCATTTTGTCAGAAGTCGTCGACGACCCCGAGGCCTGGCTTAGCGTAAAAGCCGACCTCTCGGCATACGCGGGCAAGAACGTCGAGCTAAGCCTGGCTTCCTCCTGCGATACCGCCGGCCAGGTGGCCGTATGGGCTAACCCGGTGATGTTTCAGCGCCTCGAAGGGGCCGCCCCGGAGGCGCCGCGCCCGCCCAACGTGCTGCTTTATGTCGTAGATTGTATGCGCGCCGACCACCTCGACTGTTACGGCTATCCGCGGGAAACGATGCCGTTTGCCGCGCAACTGGCCGGACAGGGCGTCAGGTTTGAACACTGCTACGCCCAGGATACCTGGACCAAGTCCAGCATGACTTCCCTGGCCACGGGCGTCGACCAGGTGCGGCACGGGGTCGAACAGTACGGCGACATCGCGCCTCGGGGGCTCAAAATGCTGCCGGAGGCGCTGCGGGAAAACGGCTACGCGACCTGTGCCGTTTCGGAGAACCCGCATACGCCGCCCGAGACCGTCGACCGGGCCGTTTACTCGCGCATCGAGCCGATCAACCTTCACGTCCAGAACGACAACATCCCGTGGCGCGACCTGCCGCCCTACACGTTCGAAGCTGCCACCGAATTCATGGAAGCGAACCGCGACAAACCGTTTTTCCTCTATGTCCACACGATGGAAGCCCACGACGTGTCCTGCCCCCAACGCCCGTGCGAACAGTTGTTCTACGATGCGCCGGAACCGTACAAGAGCATGTTCGGCGCCGAAGGCGGCCAAGCGCCCATGGACGTCTACGACGGCGCGCTTGCTTATGCGGATGCAAACTTCAAGCGCGTGCTCGACAAACTGGAAGAGCTCGGCCTCGCTGACGACACCGTGATCATATTCACGGGCGACCACGGCGAAGCGTTTGCCGAACATGAAGACTACTGCGGCCACGGCTGGAAGACGTTCAACACACTGATCCGCGTGCCGCTGGTGATCCGCTTTCCCGGCGTATTCGAAGGGGGCAAATCAGTCTCCTCGAACGTCCAACTGTTGGACGTGGCGCCGACGCTCCTCCACGTCCTCGGCCTGCCGTCCCTGGAACAGTTCGAAGGCCGCAGCCTCGTCGAACTGGCGCAAGACGGCGGCGGCGGGGTGGACAACCGGCTTATCTTCTCGAAGTGGTTCGGTTCCGCGGCGATGATCCGCAACAACTGGAAGCTGATGTACGAGTATGCGCAGAACGAGGCAAAGTTGTTTAATGTCAAAACCGACCCCGGCGAAAAAAACGATCTCGCTGCGAGCGAACCCCGTATTGCACAGGCTCTGGAAAAGAACCTTCACGACCACGTCGCCGCTCAAACCGCCCTGCATGAAGCCCTGACAAAAGATACCGAGGACGAGGCCGTCGGAATCGACCCGCGCGTTCAGGAACAACTCGAAGCACTGGGTTACCTGGGCGGTGACAACCATAAACGCAAAGAAAACTGAGACCCCATGAAGAAGTTCGGAATAGCCGGCGCCGGGCTCGCCGCCGTTTTGTTGATGGCCGGCGGCATTTGGCTGCTCGTGCAACCAGCCCCGGCTGCCACCCTGGCCGATTGCAACGTTATCATCATCGTGATCGACGCCCTCCGCGCCGACCATCTTGGCTGTTATGGCTACCAGCGCGACACCTCGCCCTTTATCGATTCAATTGCCGGGCGCGCGGTGGTGTTCGAAGACGCCAATTCCGTGTCTTCGTACACGCTCGAGGTCGTTCCGGCCCTTCTCTCGGGCCTTCTGCCCTCGAGCGGCGGCGCCGGAACGGGCTGGTTCGCCACCCCGCCGCCCGACCCGAACCTGGGCGAAATGTTCGGTCGCGCCGGCTACCGCACCGGCTTTTTCACCGACCACCCGGCGCTGGCAACCGTGCCGGTTGACCGCGGGTTCGGCGAGACGGACTTCGTGCAGACCGAATGGGGCGTCAGCGGCGCCGGTCCGCTTGTCTCACAGCGGGCGCTCGAGTTCGCAAAGCGGAACAAACGCAAAAAGTTCATGATGTACCTCCACTACCTGGACCCCCACGGCCCGTACGAGCCCAAAAAGGATTCGTACCTCCGTTTCGCCGACCACGTCTACCCCGACCCGCTGCGCCTGTTCGACCAGGTGAGGTTCGTCCTGCCGGAGTTGAAGGCGGAAGGCTTTGGCCCGGGCGAGGCCCGCTTCGAGGACCTCATGCTCCGGTACGATGCCGAAATCTACCAGGCCGACCGCGCCGTCAAGCAACTCTTCGACGGGCTCAAGGCTCAGGGCCTGCTGGACAACACGCTGGTGATCCTCGCGGCCGATCACGGCGAAGAATTTCTCGACCACGGCTTTGTAGAGCACGCTTGGCGGCTGTACCGGGAATCGGTGCACGTACCGCTGCTGTTTTACGCGCCGAAGTTCATACAGCCGGCCCGCGTCAGCGATCCGGTCTCGCTGGCCGACGTCGCACCCACCGTGCTGGATCTTGCCGGCGTCAACCACGGCCGCGCCGATTTCGACGGCGAGGCCCTGTTCCAACGCCAAAACGGCGAATGGACGTTCGTCCCGCGCACGAAACCGCTGATCGCCGAGCTGTTGCTGGAGATACGCAACACGGTCCGCACCGTAATCGACGACGGCTACAAGTACATTGCGGCGCAACGCTGGCTGTCATCCGACGAATGCGCGCATCAGGCCTCCGTGCAAGCCGATCTCATCAAGGCGTTGCGCGAAGGGAAAATCGAGGGGGTCGACCCGTGGGGGCCCATCGTGCATGAAGAGCTTTATAACCTGCGCGACGACCCGAACGAGCTAAAACCCGTTCAAGATCAACAGAAAATCATGCAGATGCGGAAAATACTCGATGATTACCATTCGGCCTGCCGGCGCAAGCCCGGAAAAGTGACTCCCCAGCAAGTAGTTTTGCCGCCAAAAGAAGAAGAACGCCGGAGAAAGCTCGGATACTGAGGCCGATTTGCCCGGCGCATTGCGGAAACCGTTATGAAAGCACCAGGATCTTTGTTATCGCGCCGGCCGATGCCGTGGCTCTTGCTGTTAGCGGCGGCAGTGGCATTGAGCGCGGGGGGCGTTTTTCTCCGGCGCTATCTGGCCGACCCGCGGCAACCGTTCCTGGCCTCTGAGGCGGGTGCGGATTGGATACGCTACGACAGCGATGTCGAGCTGTTGCCATTGGACGCCGGCGACGAGGCCAACGGATTCCGCACGCGGTTCGAAATCCCCGAAGGCATCCAGAGCGCCGTGTTGACCTTCAAAGCCATGAAGACCGCCGACGTCTACATCGACAATTCGCTCGTCTTCAGCTCCGCTGCCGAGAGAGAAGGCTGGAAAAAACCGCGCGGCATCGAACTCGCCCGCCTTGCACCGGGCCATCATGAGCTTAAGGTTGTCGTTACAAACGACAACGGGCCGCCGTGCCTGCTCGCCTACTGCCCCGCCCTGGACATCTTTACCGGCCCGCAGTGGGAAGTGAGCACCGACGCCAAAAACTGGACGCCCGCAGCGCCCGTCGACGCCTACCGGCCCTCGCCCTTGTCGCGCAACTTTCCACGCACCGACCGCGCCCTGCTCCGGAGCCTGCCGCTGCTCGCGGCCGTCTTTGCCCTTGCGGCAGCCTGGACGCTCGCGCTCGGCTCGCACTGGCGCGTGAGCCCGCTCGTCCGGCGGGCAACGCCCTGCGCCTCGACTTATCGCTGGCTCGTAATGGGGGCCGTCGGCCTGATGGCGGTGAACAACATTTTCAAGCTTCCGTTCTACTACGGCTTCGACTTCGAGGGCCACATCGAGTACATCCAGCTCGTCGCAAACCAGTGGCGCATCCCCCTGCCCACCGAAGGTTGGACGATGTTCCAAGCCCCGCTGTACTACGTGCTCTCGGCCCCGCTATACCAGGCCGCAACGGCTTTGTTTGACCAGGAGCGCGCATTGCAGACGTTGCGCCTGCTGACGCTGCCATGCGCCGTCGTGCAGGTCGAGCTGGCCTACCGCGCGGCCCGCTACATCTTCCCCCGCCGCGACGGCCTCCAGATGGCCGCAACGACGGTCGGGGGCCTTTTGCCGGCCAGCCTGTACATGTCGCAGTACGTGGGGAACGAGCCGCTCGCGGGCGTCCTCGCCGGGCTGGCGATCATGCTGGCGCTGCGGTTCTACTACGAGCCCGAACGCGGCCGGAGCGCGCCCGCGCTCGCCTTGATGGGCCTCGCGCTGGGCCTCGCCGCGCTCGCCAAGCTGACCGCCCTGTTCCTGGTCCCGCCCGTCGCGGCGCTGATGGCCTACGCCTATTGGAAAAGCTCGGATGAGCAAGGCGCGCGCCGGGCCGCGGTTGGGTTCCTGCTGGTGTTCGGGGCCGCGGCGCTCGTCGCCGGCTGGTACTACGGGCGCAACTACGTCGTGCTGGGCCGGGCGTTCTGGGGCGGCTGGGAGCCCGAGCGCGGCAATCCCTGGTGGCAGGAGCCCGGCTACCGGACGCTGCACCAGCTCATCCCGGCTGGCGAGGCACTGGTGTACCCGGTGTGTTCGAGCCTCGTGAGCTTCTGGGACGGGTTCTACTCGACCCTTTGGGCGGACGGCTACGTCGCCTCGACCACCGACCCAGAATACATGCCGCCGTGGAATTACAACCTCATGCTGGGCGGCGTGCTGCTCAGTCTCGCGCCGACCGCCGCCATATTCGCCGGCGCCGGCGCCGCATTGCGCAACCGTCCGGAACGGCCCGGCCTGATCTTCCTCGTGGCGGCGCTCGGGCTTTACGTGACCATGATGATCTACGGTTTCCTCACGCTCCCCTACTACTGCATCACCAAAGGCACCTACACGCTCGCCCTCGCCTGCGGTTACGGCGCGCTCGCCGCCGCCGGCATCAACCTTCTCGCCCGGTCAAAATGGGCAAACGCCGCCACCGCCGGCATCCTCGCCGCCTGGGCCGCCGCCGCCTACGGGGCGTACTTCATTTTCTAAACTGCAAAGCCGCGCCTACTACTTCTGCCTTAGTACATCGTCTCGTAAATACAGTCAGGGGAAAAAGACGATCACCGCAGTAGGCCGACTTCGCCGAAGTCGGCCTTTCCGGGCAGAGCGTTTGGACATTTCCGCGCGTCGTTCACCAGGAGCACCTCACTATTCTGGCTTGGGGCGCTCATCGCGCTATGTGGTTGTTAACCTGAGCCGCGGGCGTTGAGGCCGACTTCGGCGAAGTCGGCCTACTGCGGCAGACAGTGTCTTAACTACTCAATTACATTCAGTTTGTACTTCGTCGTTCCGAGGCCGATCTCTTCGGCGCAAACGACTTGGAGGTAGGGATCTTTTCCGTGGATCTTCTGGAAGAGATGCTCGCCGTCGCCGAGCGTCATGGATTCGGGCAACGACGAGGGAATGAAATCTTCCACCTTGACCAGATCCAGGCTGGCCTGTTCGGTGGCCACGACGTCGGTGCCGGCGACGACACCGATATCGGGCACGAGCGCGGGCGAGGAGAACCCCCAGCAGTCGCAGTATGGCGTGATGTTGAGCATGACGTTTACATGCAGGACGCGGCCCGGCTCGAACGTTTCAAGCACGGCCTTTGTTACGCGCGCCATGCCCCGCTGGAAGTACTCGGTTCCATGCGAATCGATCTTGATGGCGCCGGTGGGGCATACCAGTTCGCAATGGCGGCAATACCGGCAGGCATGCTCGAAATACTTGAGGTTGTCCTCGTCGTCGAAGGTGATGGCGCCGGGGCTTGGGCAGTTTTCGGCGCAGGCGTGGCAGTGGGTGCACAGCTCCGAGTTCCATCGGAAATCTTCGCCCTGCAGCTTATGAATCTTGCCGCGGCTGTCGCGCGCCACGCATCCCATGGCCAGGTTTTTGATCGCCCCGCCGAACCCGCTGTTGCCGTGGCCCTTGCCATGGCTGAGCACCACCATCGCGTCTGCGTCGACTATGTTGCCGCACAGGTCGACCGACTCGAGGTTCCGGTAATTGATCTCGCGGGTGTAGGCGTAGTTGTTGGCGATGCCGGCCGCGGGCAGCAACGGCGCCCCGAGCGTCTCCTCGGTATACCCGCGGGCCTTCGCAAAGTGCATGGCCCCGCTGCCGTCCGTAACGAACGGCTTGCCGCCAACATCCTTGATCGCCGTAATCAGCATGCTGATAAACAGCGGGTGCACGGTGGTGTAGCCGATATCCCCGCCGACGTGGATCTTGATCGCGACGGTCTTGTCTTTGAACATTTTTTCGAGCGGAAACCCTTTCAGCATCCGCTCATACTTGGCGGGAAGCGTGGCGTTCCGCGTCAGAGCTTTTACCTTGCTCGATGCAAACCAAACATCGGCCGCTTTTTTCTTCGGCATTGGTCAAGATTCCTTCTTCGTCAGTTTTTCGCTCCGCCCAGCATGAAGTGCACGTACTCCTGTTTGTGCGCCGGTTCCGGCCCTTCCGCGAACGCCACCCACATGTCGTTGCCCGTGTTGTGATACACGATGCTCACCAGCGTGCCGTCGACGCCCGCCGCGCGCGCAACTTCGACCGCTTTCTCCGCGTCAATCTCGCCGTACCGCGCCTTAAGCGCCTCGTAAACGCCCTCATTGGCGGACCCGTTATGTTTTTTCCAGTACAGCGCGTCTTCCAGCTTTTGGTGGAACGGGGTCGGCTCGACCACCGGGTGGTCGGTCACGACTTTGTCGTCGGTGTAGACGTCATGGCGCGTTTTGCTCGAGAAAATCAGCCGTGCTTTGGGATCAGGCGCGGCGGGATCGCCAATGGCGTAATGGTACTGGTTGGTTCGCCGCGCGTTCTTCAACCGGGCGAGCGCCTCGTCGAGCGTCGAGTCGAAGTACAGCATGTCGCGAAGCAGCACGGGGAACGGCATACCGTCGAGCGTCTCTTCGTCGCCGAAATGCCCCTGGATCTCGCTCACGGCCAGCCCGTCCTCGTTCATGCCGCCAACGGCCGCACCGGCCAGACCCGCGAACCCGACTACCGCATGCCGCTTCCCGTCTTCCGGGTTGTACACGGCGATCACGGGATAATCCTGCAGGCCGGTGTTCATGCTCCAATCGAGGTTGCGCAGCTGGTACAAATCGCCGTTTTTCGTGGCCTTGCCCCACGCGGCAAACAGGCTGCACCCGTGCTCGGACAGATCAGGCGCTGCCAGCATGCGCTGCATGACCTCGAACGTCACCTCGGGATGCCCGGCGTCGTAACAGCCGTCGGCAATCCCGCGCAGCTCAAGTTCCCAGGCCGTGACGTCAAAATTTTCGCGGCTCCACAACGCTCGGACTGCGTTGTCGACGATCTCGTCGGGCACTTGAACAACGTCCATGAAGCCGAACCAGGCTTTCGCGATCTGCTCGGCCAGCAAGCGGCCGTACCAGTAGCCCATCTCGTAACGGTTGCCGCCGACCTCGACCACGGCGATCTTGTCTTTGCCCTCGCCGACGCTGCCGATCTTGCCCCAGCCGCCCGGTTTGCGGAACGGCATCGTCTGCGGCACGACGCTGACTTCCGTCGTGAACTTCAGCGGGAACGTCCCGCCACTCGGGTATTCGAGCTCGACCATGAAGGCCGTCCAGCCCTTCTCGGGTTTAGGCGCCTGGGCCAGGTATACGCCGCCGCCCTGTTCGGCGAGGTCTTTGCTTGTCCAGGCTTCGCCGAGAGTGTCGAGCCGGAAGTTACGCGCCTCCGGGTTGCTTGCCTGCCACATCCGCACCGCGTCCGGTTTCGTTTCGGTGGTGACGCGCAGCGACCCGTCGGGCAGTTTCTTCCAACCGAACTTCGGCCGGGGCGTATTGTTCAGCACCGTCGAGTAAAAGGCGGCGAGGTCAATGTAGGCTTGCAAACCGAGCCCGTGGTTCGTGTTGGGCACGTAACGCAGGTATTTCTCGCCCGGCAGCGCGTGAAAATAGAACTGCGACGAGTCGGGCAGGAAAAACTGGTCGCCCGTCGAGGCCACGATGTACTTCGGCATTGTGTACCGGTCCAGGTACCGGTACGGATCGACGACGTCGCACAGCGCGCGGAACTCCGGCGTGTGCATGCGTTCCATGATTTTCATGTCCGAGTAATCGCCGATGGCATCCGCCCAGTAACCGTACGCGTCCCAATGGTGCTGCATCGAATGCTCGACGTTGCACACGTCGATCACCGCCGGGATGATTGCCGCCACGCGTTTGTCAACCGCGCCGACCGTCCAGGTTGTCCAACCGCGTTTCGAACCCCCGACCACTACAAACTCCTCGATCGACGGGTGCAACTTCTGCACCGTGTCCATCGCGCGCACAACCGCTTTCGTCATCGGCAGCCGTGCCGGCCATTTCGGGTCGCCCGTCAGGATGAACTTGTCCCACGTGTAGGCGATAAACGCGTCCTCGCTCCGGCCGCGGGTTTGATAGCGGGGGTCGGTTTCGTCGGGGAACTTAAGCGGTTGGTTGGGGATTTGGGCGATAACGGCCACAATGGATTTGGAATCGACGGCAATGCCCGCAAGCGCCTCGTCAATCTTTTCCGGACTTCTCCCGCGGTTGCTGCCGCCGCCGACGAACATCAGCGCTTTCGTGTACTTCACCTCCGTCGGCTCGACAATCGTCAGGTAATGTTCCCACACCGGCCGGTCAATCTCGGACTCCGTAAGCCACGTCTGCGATTTCATCGGCCAGATCTTCGCCGTGTAATCGTCTTCCGTCACCGTGAAAACCGGTTCCGGCCCGAACTCGTACGTGTCGTCCGGCGCTGCAACATAATCGTCCAGCGGCGTCGCACCCGCCACAATCGCGACAAGCAAAAACGCCCAAAACGCACAAATAACCCGCAAACTTGCCTTGCTCATTAGGTCCGTCCTTTCAATACGGCTCAACAGCCGCAAAACGCCAAAAGCGCCCCAACCAGGGCAGCTTCAAACACTACCAAACGTGCACCCCATGTGCAAGAAGCCCGATTCCGCGGCGGCCGGTGGGCGGTGATCGTTGGCTGTTGACAGTTGGCCGTTGGCCGTTCCGGATGACACCACGTCCTGACAACAACCAACTGCGAACTGCGTTTGACCTTCGACCTGATCAAGTGCCTCTGTTTATATAGCTTGCGCGTGTGCCATTTTCGGCTTCTGATAGAGGAGAAAATTGTGGCTGAATTTGTGAAACAAGGGGTAAGTTATTGACAAAATCGCTGTGAAAGATACGTTAAGCTATAAAGGTTGGCCTTGAAGAGGTGTAAGAACATGGCAGAACATTTTTTTCGGACGGGATAACGGGATTGACGGGATTTTGCTCAAACACTAGAGACACAAAAGGCAGTTATCCGGTTTTTGTCAAAGAAGGGCCAGCAAAAGAGTCACTATCAATTGAGACAAAATGTAACCTATCAGGTTACTTATTTTTTTGCAATACATCGGTGGCCATGTTAGACTACGTCTAGAAAAATTAACCTACGCGGTCGTCAAATGGAAATTACGTTCCGGACCAACAAGTTAGGAAAGTTGTGTAATTGTCATCGGAACGCCGTAAAGAAATGGGGCGAGAAAAGAGCATTTCTTGTGCGGACGCGCTTGGACGATTTGCGTGCGGCTTCTAATTTGGATGAAATGCGTTACCTTCCCGGCGACTGTCATGAGTACAAGCATGCTAAGGGTAAAGATCATATACTTACACTTGATCTTGATGGTGGGTTTCGTCTTTTTTTTCGTCCCTCAAATGAGCCCATACCCTTACTACGGGATGCGGTCAGTCTTGATTGGGCACGTGTGACCCATATTGAAGTAACCGATGTAAAGGATCCTCATGAATAGACAAAGAATTGTTTATGAACCGGATAGTGTTTCCCCTCCGGGAGCGACTCTGCATCAGATCATGATACAGCGGAGTTTGAACGTTACAGATTTGGCCGCCCGGCTTGATCTGACGCGCAAGCATCTTACCGATATCTTGAAAGGTGCGGCACCCATCACGCCGGAGACCGCCCTTAAGCTTGAGCGTGTTCTGCAGACGCCTGCACGCTTTTGGAATAATAGAGAGCAGCAGTACCGAGACTTTTTGGCCAGGAAGGCCGAAGAAGATATATTGCAAAGTCAACTTGAGTGGCTCAAGAACTTTAAGCCGTTTCTAAACAAGATGGTTGAATACGGCTGGATACCTCCCTCTTCAGACCCGGTTGAACGTTTGCGAAATCTGTTGAATTTTTTTGGCGTTGCATCTCCCGATGTATGGGAACGTGAGTGGGGCGAGTTGCCGGCCTACTTCCGGAAATCGCAAAAGCTGGATGCAGACCGTTATGCGCTTGCTGCCTGGATGCGCCATGGCGAACGAGTAGCCCGGACCCGTGCCTGCAAATCCTACGATCGGCGCAAATTTTTGTCTGTTTTGCGAGAGGTGCGCGAGTTATCGAGAAAGCCTGCTCGAGTTTTCCAGCCTCAACTGGAATCTTTATGTGCGGAGTGCGGCGTTGCCGTCATTTTTGTCCCTGAACTGCCAAAAACCGCCAGCGGTGCAACACGTTGGCTCTCCCCGGACAGAGCCCTCCTGCAGTTGAGCCTTCGGTATAAAACGGATGATCATCTCTGGTTCACGTTTTTCCACGAAGCCGCTCATATACTCCTGCACCAGAAGAAGGCCATTTTTGTTGAAAGTAAGAGTTACCACACGAGAGAAGAGAACGAGGCAGACGAGTTTGCGGCCACGACTCTTATACCAAAAAGAAACTTCAAAACTCTTATAGCAAAAGGAGTTCCAACTCTTGCTGAAGTTTGTCGTTTTGCTGATAGTTTAAAGATTGCACCAGGAATAGTGGTTGGTCAATTGCAGAATAGAGGCATATATGCCTACAACCGGGGAAACCGCCTGAAGCGCACGCTGAAATGGAAAAGTTGAGCCAGTACCGCTCGGTTCGAGGCGGGAGCAGGCGCCGTTATGTTTAAGTGCGGGTGTTTTGGAAACAGGCGAGGCAGATTTTGATTTCGCTGCAGGTAGCTTCGCCATCGAGGCGGTCGTGGATGGGTCTCATCCGCGATGCGCCGAGTTCGTCGGCGGCCTGTTTTACTTTTGCGGCTATCGCGGGTTCGACCCAGGGGGTTGGGTCGGTCCGGTTGGTTTTGCGGATGAAGTCGACGAGGTAAGACATCAGGGTGCTGGGCCTGCTGGCGAGGTGTTCGGAGGCCTCGGTGAGCGACATGCCCTGGGCGAAAAGCTCGGCGGCGCGGCGGAATACCTGCTCTTTGCTGAGCCGGATCGTCTGGGGTTTGAAGAGGTCATCCGGGGTACTTTGCAAATCTTCGGCGGCCGCCGGATGGGCTTCGAAAAAGTTGCGGATGACCTCGAGAAAGTAGTCGCCGAACTGTTCGGACTTGTGTTTGCCGACGCCGGTGACGCCGAGGAAGGCCTCCTTATCCGCGGGTTTTTTTCGGGCCATATCGCGGAGTGCGGCGTCGCCGAACACGATATACGGCGGGACGTTCATCTCGGCGGCCTTTTCGCGGCGGGCCTGGCGGAGGGTTTCAAACAGCTCGCGTTCGAGCCGGGACAACGGCTCGGCGGTCTCGGCCGCCTGAACTTTCAGGAGTTGGACGTCCTGATCCCCGCGCATTACGCCGGCGCCGCGCGGGGTCAACGCGAGCACGTTGTACTCGCCCGTCTTCAACAGGCACCCCTGCTGGACGAGCTGCTCGACCCAATCGCGCACGGCTTTCCAGTTTGTGGATTTCAGCGCGCCGTAGTGCTCGAGGCGGTCGTGGCCCTTGGCCAGCACGCGGGCTTCACGCGATCCGGTGAGCACCAGCGTGGTGTAGGTCGGCCCGGCCATCGAGCCGAGTTCGTTGACGCAACCGAGAATCTTCTGCGCGATTTGTGCGGCGTCTTCGACGGCATCGACCTGGCGCAGGCAAATGTCGCAGGCTTTGCACGAGCCGCCGTCGCGGGTCTGGCCGAAATACTCGACGAGCGTTTTGTGGCGGCACGCGAGGCCCTCGCAGTAGTTGAGCATATTGCGCAGCTTCTCGCGGGCCACGGGCGCGCCGGCGTCTTCGGACTTGTCGATGATGCTCTGCCACAACCTGAAATCGGCGAACGAGTAGAACAGCCAGCAGTCGGCGGGCAACCCGTCGCGGCCGGCGCGGCCGGTTTCCTGGTGATAATGCTCGATGGACTTGGGCATGGCCGCGTGAACGATGTAGCGGACGTTCGACTTGTCGATGCCCATCCCGAACGCGACGGTGGCGACCACGATGTCGGCCTCTTCGCGGGAGAACGCGTCCTGGTTGCGCTTTCTGGCGGCGTCGTCCATGCCGGCGTGATAAGGCAGGGCCTTGTGGCCGGCCTCGACGAGGCGGCCGCACAGCGCGTCGACGTCGGCGCGGCGGATGCAATACACGATGCCGCTCTCGCCCTTGTGCTCGTCAATCGCGCGCCGCACCTGGCCGAACAGGTTCGACCGGCGCGCCACGCGGTAGGTCAGGTTGGCCCGGTCGAAGTTGCCGGTGAGCACCGCAGGCTCGCGCAGGCAAAGTTCGGCCTGGATGTCGTCGCGGACGTGCGGCGTGGCCGTGGCCGTGTAGGCGTGGATGGCGATGTCGGGGAAAACCTCGCGCAGGCGGCGCAACTGGCGGTACTCGGGCCGGAAGTCGTGCCCCCACTGGCTGATGCAGTGGGCTTCGTCAACCACCAGGAACGAGACGCCCGCCGTTTTGAGGTAATCGGTGAAGGCGGGCTGGGCCATCCGCTCGGGCGACACGTAAAGCAGCTTGACCTCGCCGTACTGTATGGCCTCGTGCACGGACTGGCGCTCCCGGCTGCCCATGGTGCTGTCGATCTTCGCCGCGGGAACGCCGTTTGCCGCCAGCGCGTCGACCTGGTCTTTCATCAGCGAGAGCAGCGGCGACACCACGACGGCCATCCCGTCCACCGCCATCGCCGGGGCCTGGAAGCAAAGGCTCTTGCCGCCGCCCGTCGGGAGGATCACCACCGAGTCGCGGCCCTCGAGGACACACGCCATCGCCTCGCGTTGAAGCGGCAGAAACGAGCCGTAGCCCCAGTACTTCTGGATGATGTCGGCGAGCCGGTCCATAACGGCCCATTCTGCTTATCGAGAGGCCGGAACGCAAACGGTCCCTTATGTGGCCACAAGGTTTTCGACGAACTCGCGGGCCCGTTTGGCTTCGGCGATCAGGTGCGCGAGGTCGCCGGGCGAGAGGCACTCGATAATGAGCGGGCCCGAGGTGAACCCGCCGGCTTTCAGGCGCGCCATGACCTTTGGGAAATCGACCATGCCGTCGCCGGGCGTGACGTCGACCTTCTTGGGATGGACGTAATCCTTGACGCACATCCCCACGACGAGGCCGTCGACGGACGGGGCGTCGTCAATGGGGTTCAGCTTGGCGTCGGAGTAGTAAAAAATGTTGCCGGGGTCATACCAGACGCGGAAGTTTTTGTTGCCGACGAACTCGATGGTCTTGACCAGCTCGGGCCCGGTCGAGTTGAGGCCGCCGTGGGGTTTGACGCTGACGCCGACGCCTTTTTCGGCGGCGTAGCCGCACTGGGTCTGGATGGCTTTGTAGTAGGTATCGTAGAGTTTCTCGTCGCCGATGCCGCCCATCATCAGGTTTTTCACGCCGGCCGCGGCGCAGTTGTCGACCAGCCGGCGCATTCCGGCGCTGGCCGCTTCGAGGCCTTCGTCGACGGGAATTCCGCCGCCGTAACACGAGGGTACGGCGAGGCCGCGGTCGCGGCATTCTTTGCCGATTTGGGCGGCCTCCTCGGGCGTGGTCTGTTCGGAGATCACGAGGTTCGTAGGCGGGTTTTTGGTCGTCATCAGGCCGACGTACTTGAACCCCGCCTCGGCAATCGCGTCGAGCGCGACTTTGTAGTCATGTTGCGAGAACGGCCGCGTGTAGCAGCCGATCTGCCAGCCGCCGGCCGGCTTCTCCTGCGCCCGCGCCGAAACCGGCAATGCGGCGGCGCTTGTGCACGCAACAGCAGTTACTTTAAACATCTGGCGGCGGGACAAAGTCTTTTTGATGGACATTCGATTCCTTTCAACGTCTTCTGCGTTTTTACAGGTCTTTCTCGCGGTTTCGTGCGGAGTTTTCAAGAATGCCGGCTATTCTCTCCATGGAAAGCACAAGCCTTACCAGCAGATACAGGACATAAAAGCCCACCGAGTAGGGAATGGCCGTCTTCACGAACCATGGTATAAAAGGAAGCCGCATCACCACGCCCAGCAGCAGCGCCGCAATCACTATGACGGTTACGATTTGACCGGTTGTGTAACGTTGGTTTAACTGCTGGTTTTCTTCCGGCATTAGCTTCTCCTTTCACTCGTGGCGGTCAATGCAATCAATGGGACTTATAAGACTTATGGGACGTATGGCTTTTTGTCGCTGTTGCTTGCGATTTTTTCGGCGGCGTCGGCGATGCGTTCGTGGGCGCGCATGAATCTCCAGCTAATCAGCAGGCCAAAAACGACCACGGCTAACCATAGGGCAAACATTAACAGTCCCATATGCGATTCTCCATGTCTATGCGGACCAGTTTTTCAGCGCGGTCTTGTACGGAAAAATCTCGTTCGCGTTGCCGCGCATGATGCGGTCAACGAGCTCCGGCACGTCTTTTTCAGGAAGCCATTTTTCTTCGACCAACTCGGCCACGGCCTGCGCGATGCCCTGGCGGGCGATGGCGGCGTGGCCGACGACGGGCTCGACGGGGCGGTAGTCGCCGCCGAACGCGAGCACCTTCGATGCGGGCGCGGCCATGATGAATTCCTTGAGGAAACGGACGCTCGCCGCGGGGTTGATGATCCAGGCCCAGCACATGTCGATCCACACGTTGTCGTAATGTTTGGCAAGCGCGATGGCTTCGTCCTGGTGCGGGTAGTCGATGTGCATCAGCACGAACTTGGCGTTCGCGTGTTTTTTGATCGTTGGGCAGAGATCGCCGGCGTTTTTGCGGAGCCACTCCAGCGGCATCCCGTTGTGGCCGGCGAAATAGCCGGTGTGCAGCTTGACGGGCAGGCCTTTTTCCGCGGCTTTGGCGATGCAATAGTGCATAAGATGGTCTTGCAGGGCCTTGTTCTCCGCGGCGCCGAGCGACTTAGCGTTGGCGATGTGTTTGTCGGCCAGCGGGGCGGCTTCCTCGTCGTTGACCGCATCGAAGTCCAGCGGGCGGCCGTACGCGCACTGGTTTTTGGTGGCGACGGCGCGGGGACCGTAGGTGTCGAAACACCAGTCGATGGCGGCGTGCAGATCGTCGAGTGACGCGATCTCGCGCTGGGAAAGGTGCTCCAAAGTCCTTAGCGACAGGCCGGTGCTCAGCGGGACGGTGGAGATGTCCTGGGCGAGGAGTTCGGGGTCAGGCTGCTTATCGTCGAACACGGGCGTGTCGAGGCAGTTGACCTGGCAATGTTCGATGTTGCAAACGTCGCGCAGGATTCTGCGGTAGAAGCCGGGTTTCACGCCGGCGGCGAGTTTTTCGGAGACGCGGCCGCAGGTGTCGCGGTTGAGGTCGTCTTCATCGAACAGGCGGCGGACGGTTTCGCGGACGGCCATCATGTAGCCGGTGTTGCGGCACTTGTTGTAGTACGGCTCGACGAGCTTCCACTTGTCGGGCACGGACAAATCCGCGGAAGTCAGCTTTTGGTATTCGGCGCCGGACATGCCGGCCACCTGGAGGTCGGAATCGGCATAGTGGCATAGCAGCATCGAGAAATCCGCGGCGGGGATCCGGCCGCTCGGTTTGCCTCGGGATTCGATGCGCATTTGTTCCGACCACAGATGCTCGTGGGTGTCGACGAACGACGTTTTTTCCACCAGCACCCGGACATCTTCGCGCAACGCCGGCCCCGCGGCCACGGCAAGATCCTCCGCGCCCGGTTCGCCTTCTTCGCCGGCCCCGGCCGCGCCCGCGACGCCCGTTGCAACGGCCGCCGTACCAAGAAATTTACGTCGTGAAACGTTGCTCATGATGGCTCTCCGTCAAAGTCCTGTTTTTTATTCTTCAACAAGGCGGCGGTTGAGATCTTTCCAGGCTTTCATCGAGCGGGCGAGGTGTTTCTTGGTGTCGCCTTCGATGCCCCAGCATTGGAGGCCGACTTTGCCGGTGTACCCGGCGTCGCGGAGGGTCTTCAGAAACTCGAGCATGTCATAGGACCCGCTATCGAGGGGCTGGAGCCAGTTGCCGGTTCCGGCGAGAACTTCTTCGGGGGTGTCGGTCCCGTTGATGCTGACGGCCCGGAGGTACGGCATGGCGAGGTCGAGGAGGGGGCGGAGGTTTTCGCCCTTGCCGGCCTTCATCCAGTGGCACAGGTTGAACATCACGCCCACGCAGGGCCGGTTCACTTTCTTCGCAACGCGGACGGCGTCTTCGATTTTTTCGATCCAGTCGTTGACGTGCGGGTAAATCAGCAGCGTCACGCCGTTTTCTTCGGCGACGTCGGCCAGTTCGTTGATGATTTTCACGGCCCGCGGGTCGGCCGATTCGTCCGACGACTTGAACTTGTTCATGATCAGCAGGATCTCGACGTCGCGGCCCTTGAGGAGGCGCATGACGGCGGGCAGCTCAGGTTCGTAGGGTTGCTCGGCGTTGGGATCCATGTTGATGACGGTGGTGATTTGAAAGAGCTTGAGGTTATGTGCGTCGAGCGTGGCGAGGCGTTCGGGAATGTTGTCGAGCCACAGGTGGCCCATGCCGTCGTAGCCGAGATCCTCGAGCATTTGGGCCTGTTGTTCGAGGTTTCGTTTTTCGCTGTCGTGGGTGTCGATGCAAAAGGGGAAGAAGGCTTCAAAGACGGGCATGGTTTTCTCCTCTGTCTGTGCGGTAGCAGGCATAGCGATGGCAGCAGCCAAAACAATCACGAAAAGAATCGCGCGATGCATAGGGGGTTTCTCCTTTTTAGACTGGGGGTGCCATGCGGTTGGCCGAAGGATGCGGCGTCAACGCAACAGGACAACTGAATGCTTGAAACGGTTGCGGCGGTTGAAAAGACCAACCGCCTCCAGCGCCGCATGGCGACGTGCGGGGACTTAATTCAGAAGCACGCCTCACCCAAGGCCAGCGAAAATACCGACGGGATTGCGCCGACCGCGTACGGTCGGACATCGGCATTCCGCTATCGCTCCATGCCTCCTCGCAATGACAGGCGGGGGATCGGAATGGCATGCGCTTCCTTTCTATGCAAATCGCAGCAGCCGGGTGAACCAGACGCCGCGGCCTGTGATAAACGACTTCTGCTTTTCCTTACTCCTCGGCATCTCTCGCCATACGGGCGCGGGCCGGAGGACCAAGCCTATCATCAGCTTCGCCAGGGGCGGGTGCGGTTGACTTTTTTTAACACCTCTTGCATGAGTTTTGCGTCCTGCTCGATTTCGAAATCGAACATGCCGACGAGCGCGTGGTCGGCGCCGTTGTCAAAAACGTACTGGAATGCCTTTTCGGGGGGAATTGCCCCGGCGGCCATAATTTTGAACGCGATCCAGGGTTTTTCGACCTTGCTCATGACGTCGATGGTTTCCTGGGGATTCGAACACCAGTAGCCGGGGAACTCGTTGTACGGCCCGGTGATTTCTTCGGGCTTGGGGGCCGTGGGGTAGTCGTGATGATGGAACGTTTTGATATAGAAGTCCGTGGGCACGCCGTGAGCTTCGCATTTTTTGACCGCTTCCAGGTCGTGCGCGCCGACGCCCGAGGGGACGCCCATGTCTTTTGCGCACTGAACGCATTCGGCGAGCAGGTCCATCTTCCCTTCGGCCGCCAGGGGGTCGGTGCGGACGCCCCAGAGATAAATGGCCTCGGTGCCGTCATCCACGAGTTCGGCGACCTGGCGGCGGTACTTCTCGATCCCCGGCTCGATCTCGGCGGTGGGGCAGATGATCCACTTCATTTTCCCGCCGCGCCTTCTGTGTTCGCGCATTGTTTCGAGAGCGCGCGGGACGGTGTGAATGGACAGGGTGTCGATGCCGTTTTGCTCGGCGAGCGCCATGGTTTCGATGATTTTCTCGTCCGTGTTATATTGCGCGCAGAGGTTGTAGACGTACTTGAGGTCGCGGCTGTGGGTGAAATGGGTCAGCAGGTTGCCGCCGAGCAGCATTCGGCTTACCTTGAGTCCGGCGATGTCGCCGGTGGGCAATGTGGCTGACGGCGTGGCGGACGGCGATGGGCCAGCGGCCGGTTCAGCGGCGTGGGCGGCGCCTGCCCCGAACGACATCGCCGCGGCGGCGGCCGCCGGTGCAAACAGTGATTCCTTTATAAACTCTCGCCTGTCTTTTTTCCCTTCCACGGCAGATCCCTCCCTCGGTTGCGTTGAAGGACATTCTGACACAGGATCGGGGGAAAGGCAAATGGATTGTGCATTTCGAATTGCGAACTGCAAAGGACATATGGCTGCATTGAATTTGAAGGAGTTTCGGGATTAGGCTGTTGGCCGTATTGGGTACAGGAGGGTTTGGCATTCATGAGACCGCGGCAGCGTGTGATTCGGGCGCTGGAGTTCGACCATCCCGACCGTGCTCCGCGTGATCTTTGGCCGTTGCCGGGGATTCTGATGTTACACAGCGGTGATCTTCAGGCGCTGCTGGAGAAGTTTCCGCTGGATTTTGAGTCGCCGCTGAATGTCTATGGCGAGTCGCGGCAAGCGCGGGGGACGCCGAACGAGATTGGTACGTATACGGACGAGTGGGGATGCGAGTTTCATGTTGCCGAAACTGGCGTTGTGGGTGAAGTGAAGAACCCGCCGCTGGCCGATTGGTCGCGTCTCGAGGGCTGGCAGCCGCCGTGGGAGTTGCTGGAGGGCGCGAATCTCTCGGGCGTGAACACGGCATACCGGGCTACGGACAGGTTTGTTCTGGCGGGCACGCATGTCCGGCCGTTCGAGCGGATGCAGTTTTTGCGGGGGTCGGAGAACCTGTTCATGGATCTGCTTGCACGGCCTGTTGAGTTCGAGGAACTGCGGCGCTTGATCCACGAGTTCAACCTGCGGGACATCGAAATGTGGGCGGACACGGACGTGGATGGGATCGCCTTCATGGACGACTGGGGGTCGCAGAACGCCTTGCTCATCGACCCGCGGCTGTGGCGGGAGATCTTCAAGCCGATGTACGCGGAGTACTGCGCGATTTGCCGGGACGCCGGCAAGTACGTGTTCTTCCATAGCGACGGATTTATCGAGGATATCTATCCCGGCCTGATTGAGATCGGCGTCCATGCCGTAAACAGCCAGTTGTTCTGTATGGACATCGAGCGGCTGGCCCGGCATTATAAGGGGCGTGTGACGTTTTGGGGCGAGATTTGCCGGCAGCGCGTTCTGCCGTTTGGAACCGTCGACGATGTGCGCGAGGCGGTACGCCGAGTGCGCCGCGCATTGGACGACGGAGCGGGCGGCGCGATCGCGCAGTGCGAATTCGGGCTGCTCAACCCGCGCGAGAATGTTGAAGCCGTTTACGAAACCTGGATGGAGGATTTACAGCCGTTATGACTGATCGGGAACGCGCCATGGCCGTGTTGAACTACCAGCCGTACGACCGGATGCCGGTGGTGCATTTCGGGTTTTGGGACGAAACCCTGGCGAAATGGGCCGAGGAAGGCCATCTGACAAAAGAGGAGGCGGCCGAATGGCAGGACGGCAATCCGATGGACGCGGTGGTTTCGGCGAAGCTGGGTTTCGATTTCAATTGGTATTCGTGCATGCATCCGGAAACGTTTATCCAGCCGGAGTTCGAGCGAACCGTGGTGGAAGAAATGCCGGACGGATCGCGCAAAGTGCTGGACAATTTCGGCGTCATCGTCATCGAAAAAGAGGGGGCGACGGGGATCCCGGCCGAGTTTGACCACAAGCTGAAAACGCGGGCGGACTGGGAGGAACATTACCTGCCGCGGTTGCAGTACACGGCGGATCGGATCAACAAGGTCGAGGTACGCGTGAACGACAAGATGGTTCCGTTCGACGAGGGCGGGCTCGACTTTCTGCGCGAGAACAAGCGGGACTACCCGTACGGCCTTCATTGCGGCAGCCTCTTCGGGCGAATCCGCGACATGGTGGGCGTGGTGGGGGCGACGTACATCTACGCCGAAGACGAGGGCCTGTTCGACGAGATGATCGACACGGTCGGCAACCTGTGCTACACGTGCGTCAAAGCCGTGCTGGAAACGGGGGCAAAATTCGATTTCGCCCACTTCTGGGAAGACATCTGCTTTAAGAACGGTCCATTAATCAACCCGGGCGTGTTTGACGCGAAGGTCGGGCCGCACTACCGGCGCATTACCGAGTTGGTAAACAGCCACGGGATCAACGTGGTGTCGCTGGACTGCGACGGTTGCATCGACGCGCTGGTGCCCACGTGGTTCAACAACGGCGTAAATACGATGTTTCCCATCGAGGTCGGCACGTGGAACGCCAGCATCGAGCCGTGGCGGAAAGAGTTCGGCAGCGAGTTGCGCGGCGTCGGCGGGATGAACAAGGTGGTGTTCAGCCGCGACCGCGCCGCGGTGGATGCGGAAATCGAGCGGCTGCGCCGGCTCGTCGACCTCGGAGGATATATTCCGTGCCCGGACCACCGGATCGCGCCGGACGGCAAGTGGGAAAACGTCTGCTACTACTGCGAGAGGATGCACGCAGTATTTGGTTAAGGCCGATGGCAAAAACGGGGACGTTGCCCTTGCCTCTTCCGTAAATAACGAAAACAAACCCGTCGCGCGGGAGCGCTCCTTCCACCGAATTGCTTCGGGGATGGATTTCGCTATTGCTTTTCGGACAACGGGACTTGGCGAGCAGGCGTCGTGGCGCGTTGGGCGGCGGCGGGTTTTTCTCTGCTCCTCTTTGACAAGAGGATAAGATCGCGCAGGCCTTCCGTGTCGGGCGCATTGCGCCAGCGTTCTTGAAAGCCTTCTTCCTCCACGATATGCGCGATGATCATGAGGACCTTAAGGTGGAAATTTCGTTCGTCGCGCGAGCCTACGAGGAAGAAGGCGGTGGTTACGGGGGGGTTCAGCTCGGAAAAGACGGCGCCGGTTTTGCATCTTACCAGCAGCATCTCGAACACGTTGTTTCCTTCAACGATTACGTGGGGCACTGCGAGGCCGGTTTTCAACACGGTGCTCGATTCGCGTTCGCGCGCAAGAAACCTGTCTTCCAAGTCTTGTTTCTGCATGCCGAGACGGGGAGCAAGTGCGGCCGCGGAAAGAGAAAAGAGCTCCCGCGCCGACAGTTTTTCCTCGATGTCCATCACGGGGCATTCTTTGATCAATCTGTCAAAACGGTCGGCCTGGATGTTGTCGCGTTCGAGAGCGATAGCGCGCAACTCGTTTTCGAGGCCTCTACCGCCGAAATCTTTGGAGAGGATGCGTTTGACGAGAAACGCGAAGGCGGATTCGCGGTCAATGCGGCGTCTCACGTAGAAGAGATACCAGGCAAACGTGGCCAGCGTAAACGCCCCGGTCAGGAGGAGCGCAAGGGAACCCATCTCGATCAAAATGAACCAGTAGGCAATGAGGCCGGCTATGGGCAGCCAGGGGTAAAGAGGCATTTTATATACCGGCCGGTAATTCTGGATGCCGCTTTGCCTCATGATGATGAGCGCCACGTTAACCAGCATGAACATGACAATCATGACGGTGGACGCGACTTTGACCAGATTTTCGATAGACAAGAAAAGAATCGACAGCACCATGATTACGGCGGTAACGGTGATTGCGATGTGGGGCGTAGCGAATTTTTTGTTAGTCCGGGAGAAGACTTCGAGCAGCAGGCCGTCGCGGCTCATGGCCATGGGCGAGCGTGCAGCGGACAGGATGCCTGCGTTTGCGGTGGTCACGAAGGCCAGCAGCGCGGCGATGCTGATGATAATGCCCGCTTTGCCCAGTGTATGGCCAGCCGCGGCCGCGATGGGTGTCAGTGAATTGGCTAATTCCGCGGCATCGAGAATGCCGACTGTCACGAACACGGTAAGCAGATAGAACACGTTGACCACAATAAAGGCGATGAACATCCCCAGCGGAATGTTGCGCGCGGGATTTCTCACCTCTTCAGAAACACTGGCGACCTTTGTCAGGCCGCCGTATGAGACGAAAACCATTCCGGCCACGGCAAACGTCATCTGAAATCCGCCGGGCGCAAACGGTTCGAACCGCGAGGCGCGTACTTCGGGTAAGCTGACTCCAATGTACACGGCGAGTATTCCGAGCAGGCCGACCACGAGGATGGACTGGAGCCGGCCGCTTCCCTTGACGCTGAGGGTGTTAAGCACAGCAAAGAAAACGCATGCGGCGGCGGCAACGGCCTTTATAGCCCATTCGGCGTTTTGCGACAACACGTTTTCCGGCAACAAAAGAGCCCCCAACGCTCCGATGCCGACCAATGCAAACGCGGATTTCAGCGCGATAGACAGCCAATTTGCGAAGCCTGCAAACGTTCCGGCAAGGGGGCCGAGACTTCGTTCGACGAAGAAATAGGTTCCGCCGGCTTTGGGCATGGCAGTGGCCAGCTCCGCCTGGGCAAGAACGGATGGAATCATCAAGAGGCCTGCGATAAAATATGAAACTACTAAAGAAGGGCCCGCCATCCCAAAGGCGATGCCGGGCAACACGAAGAGTCCTGAGCTGATCATGGCGCCAGCGGCAATGCTGAATACATCGAAAAGACCAAGCTCTTTTTTCAACATGGAAACTGATTCCTGTGATGCAGCATTTCTTCCTTATGCCGGATGTCTCAAAAGTTCACCGCGTGAATCATAGAACTGTACGCCCGGTTGAAGTCTAGCATAAAGCCGTTGATCCAAAGTTCAGGCTTGGCGGCTCTTTCGCAGGGCCTGGTCGAGATCCTGGATGAGGTCGGCGGGGTCTTCAATTCCCACGGACAGGCGCAGGAGGGTGTCGGTGATGCCGAGCTCGTAACGCTCTTTGCGGCTTCGGTCGTAATAGCTCACGAGAGCCGGGTGGGTGATGAGGGTTTCGACACCGCCGAGGCTGGGTGCAATGAAGCACAGCTTGAGGCCGTCGAGGAATCTCTTTGCCTGTTTAAGGCCGCCCTTAATGTCGAACGAGATCACGCCGCCGTAGCCGTTCATCTGTTCGCGGGCGATCGCGTAGTGTGGGTGGCTTTCGAGGCCCGGATAGTAGACGCGCTTGATGCAGGGGTGGGCTTCGAGAAAGCGGGCCACCTGCATGGCGCTCTGGTTGTGGCGCTCCATGCGCAGGGGGAAGGTTTTCATGCCGCGCAGCAGCAGGTAGCAGCAGTGGGGGTCGATCACGCCGCCGATGGCCTTGTGCAGGGAGCGAATCTCGTCGAGCAGGCTGGCGGGCCCGAGCACCGCGCCGGCGAGGATGTCGTTGTGGCCGGCGATGTACTTGGTGCAACTGTGGATTACGAGGTCGACGCCGAATTCGAGCGGGCGCTGGTTGAGGGGAGTGCTGAAGGTGCTGTCGATGAGCGTAAGTACGTTGTGTTTGCGGGCGATCCGGACGAGCCTGGGCAGGTCGAAAATATTCAGGTACGGGTTGGTGGGCGATTCGCTGAAGATGAAGCGGGTGCGCTTGTCGATGGCGTTTTCGAGGGCTTCATAGTCGCCGAACGGGACCACGGTGCAGCCCACACCGAACCGCTGCAGGTAGCTGCTGCAGAATTCGAGGGTTTTTTTGTACGCGTCATCGGTGATGACGATGTTGTCGCCGCTGTGGATAAGGGCCAGGATGGTGGTGACAATCGCGCTCATGCCCGAACCGAACACGACGCAGTCCTCGCTGCCTTCAAGAGCAGCGAGGCGCCGTTCGGCGACCTGGTCGGTGGGGTTTCCGTAGCGGCCGTATTCGAAGCGGGCCTTGCCATGCTTGGTGTAGGCTTCAATCTCTTCGCTGTCGGCGAATGCGAACGTGGAAGTTTGCACGATCGGCGTCGTAATGCTGTCGGCATAGCGGGAGCGGTCTTCGCCGGCATGGATGGACTTGGTGGACAACCCTGCGTTGTCGAGCCGATCAGGCTTATGCTGTTTTTTCTTCATTGACAATCCTTTCATAAACAGTCCGGCCATCAGACAGAAAGCGGCCCCCGGCAGCCGAAAGCCAGTATACAACATAACGAGGCGGCGGTGAAATGTGCCAAATTCTTTGGCGTTTGTTGTCCGGGCTTTGGCGGAGTTGGAAAACAGTACCGCAATTTGAGCAAAGCTCATCGTCAGTATGGGGTATGCCGGGTTCTTCAGGAGATTTTTGAGCCTGCCTTACCTCCAAAAGGGGGGCTACTCTGGTGGTTTTGCCTGGGCCACATGGGCGGCCTGCCGCACTGTCTCTTGAACCGCCTGGTATCGTTTTTTCATCTCCGCCAAATCGTTCGGTTCGGCGATTTCCCTTTCCGCGGCCTCTCTGATCATGTCGGCCTGCCGCTGGATGCCCACCCGGTCTTCCTCCCGATGTGTAAACTTGCCAACGAGCGCCAGCGACTCGAGCAACCGCATCTGCACGCCCGGCTGCTTTGCCGCCGACCGCCGGATGCCGTCGAACGCGGTGGACAGGGCCGCCGAGAAATCGCCCCCCTTTGTCACCAGCCTCAGGTTACCCTCGTCGTCCAGCCGGTAAGGAGTGGGAATTTCGCGTTGCGCAAGCCGGCTCAGGGAAGCGGCCAGCCGGTCGATACAGTTAATTGCCGTGAACGGGTCGTTCAGCGCGGGCGATAGCGCGCGCAACGCCAGTTCCACCAACTCGTTGATTGAGCTTTCCACGTCTTGGCGGGGGGTAGGGCGGTTGCCCGTGATGAACGCCCGGTTGAGTTGAGTTTCCAAGTCGATTTTTTCGCGCTCCGCGGGCCACGCTTTTACCACCGGAGCGCCTTTCAACACGAACTGGCCCGGCTGGTAGTGCAGCTGCAGGATCAAATCATGCTTCTTCGCCAGTTCCATGAGGCCGTCCGTATCGATGCTTTGCAGATAGCCCTCCTCCTCGGACGGAATCTGCCGGTAATTGTCGCCCATGGCATTTAGCTTTCGTTGGACGTCCTCGGCGCTTAATTCCTTCGCCGGGGCGCCGAACCGTTCGGGATAGAGGCGTTCGATTGCCTTGTCGAGGTCGTACGCCACGGACTGGACGGCGTTCGGGGCCTGGATCAGGTAGGAAATCCGGTGGATGAAGTAAATCAGGTAAACCAGCGAAAGCAACGTAAGCAGGACCCCGAGCGTTACGGCGATGTAGGGCACGAACTCCCCGTCCTCCTTGTTGCGCACCGTCATCAGAACCACGATGGCATATATTCCGGTGCCCACGAACAACCCGAGCGCGGTTTGGGTCGAGCGCATTGACATATACTTTCTGAGAAGGCGCGGGCCGAGTTGGGATGTCGCGATCGAAAGCGTCACAATTGTAATCGAGAATACCAGGCTCGCCATTGTCATCATCGAAGTGGCTACTGCCGCCAGAAGTTTCTGGCTTGATTCGGGCGTCATCACAAGCCACGGAACCATGGCCTCCACTTGAATCTCGAGGCGGGGTACGCTAACAGCCAGCACGAGAGCAACCGCTATAAGAAAAAGCGGCAGAAACAGGAAGCTCGACCAAAGCTTGTCCCAGATATTAATCAACCGCGTCCACATATTTTCTTTTAAGCAATTATTGAGCCATGGGCCGGGAACCTTTTCCGGGTTACGGGAATAGGCCGAAATAATCGGCGGCGGCCGCGGCGTTTCCATTGAGAGTGGCAAAAACGCCGTCCAAACGGCCGGCAACGGCTTAGCGGCCGTATGCGGCTAAAAGGAGTGTGAATATGCTGTATTGGGCGTTAGTGTTTTTCATCATCGCCATCGTCGCGGCCGTTTTTGGTTTTGGCGGTATTGCGTCGGCGGCTGCAGGTATAGCGCAGTTTTTGTTTTTCTTGTTCGTTGCGTTGTTTCTTATTTTCCTGATCATCGGCCTGGTTGCCTACCGCCGAGTGAGCGGCCCGTGACGGCAGGTTTCCACGGGAACCAAACGGCGCATCGGGACATAGTAAGACACAAAACGGTTTGGACGGGTCCAGTATAATTATGCGCCCGCTGCCACACCTAAGGGAGGATCGTGCATCATGAAAGCCTTTTCCATATGCCTGGCGGCCGCGGTACTCACCGTATCGGCCGCCGTTGCTCAACAGACTTTGACGACCTCACCGGAGGCCGTCACGTTCACCACCCAGGAACAGGTAGCCTCGGTACAAGTTTTGAAAAGCGGTCGGCCCGTCGAAATAGACCGCGTCCGCGGTTACCAGTTCCTGGTTGGAAAGAATACCTACGGACACATGATTACCGTGAAAGCCGAAAACGAGAACATCCGGATCAAACCAACCGAACAACTTGAAGTCGGGACGTACACACTTGCCGTGAATACGAACGCGGGCCGCGTGCTGATCGACGTGCGGGCGCCGCTGTCCGGGATGTCCGATTCGCTGCAAGCCCGGGCCGAACGCGCCGGTGTCGCGCCGGAGACGATGAAACAAATGCTTGGCCTCGCTTCGGCAAATCCCCGCGAAGCCGTTGCATTCACGTTGCCACAGCGTTATTACGAGGGCCAGACGCTCGTGCTGACCATGAAAGAACACCCCGACCGGTACTATACCTGGGCGGTGAATGGGGAAGTAGTCGAAGAAGGGCTGGGAAAGAACGAGCTTGTGTATACGTTTAAAGAACCCGGCGACTACTTGATCTCCTACACCGAACGCGAAAACGGCAATATCATCGCCGCGGCCGCCGGCGATACCATCGTCGAGCCGATACCCGCCGTCGCCATCGAGATGCCCGCATACTCCGAATTCGTTGCGCGGGCGCCCGACGGCTACCGCCGCTACGCCTGGCGAAGCAACGGGGCAACCATCGGAAACGGCAGGGAAGTCCGGTACCGCCTCAACGAACCCGGCATCTACGAGGTTGAAGTGCTTTCCGAAGACCCGATGACCGGGCGCCCCGGCCAGTTTTCGCGCACCCGGTACCGCATCGTCGCGAGATAAGCACCCGCGGCCCGGGCCGCTGAACCAAAACAACGAGAGCTTCGCGATAGTGAATGTGGCGAAGCTCTGTCTATTTTACCCGAATCGCCAAAAGTCAGCGGGCGCGGTGAAGACGGTTTTCGCTTATTTTTGAAGTTTGAAAAAAAGCTCCATCCGATGGTAAACTCAATGTTCAGCGCGTACCCGTAGCTCAATTGGATAGAGTACTTGGCTACGGACCAAGGGGTTGGGGGTTCGAGTCCCTCCGGGTACGCCATTCCTTTTTCCCGCCAGGGATGTCACCGATGCACAAGTTTGTCAGCTAAGCCAGTTGGGCATGCCGCGGAAGCCACATGATTTTACTGCGCGACCTCAATGGATTTGCTGGTGGTTGCGTTGGCGGGGCTTCGTTATTGCCGCGCAAAGGCGTCTAGCGACCAGTTGTATACATCGAGTGCTTGGGGTATTCTGGGTTTGCATGCTGGTGATTGGGGGCAGTTTTGATAGTCGCCGTAAATGGGCGAAAGGCAGGGAAGTTATGCTGAGCAGGTGCATTACGGGTGGACAGAACAGGATGCTGCCGGGCTTTTTTGTTTTTTCTGTTTTGGCGGTAGGCCTGTTGGCTGTGTCGGCGTTTGGGGCGCCGGAATCGGGCATCTTGAATTTTCTGGGGCCGCCTTATTCGAACGAAGATTTCGCGGAAGGCGCCGCCAACGATGACGTGGCGGGGGCGGAATCGAAAGCATTTTAGTCGCCTCCGACTTTAATCAAGAAGGCTTGGATACCGATGCAGACGGCCTTACGGATGAGCAAGAGGCAACGCTGGGGACCAACCCCTACCTTGCCGACAGCGACGGCGACCACCTGTCGGATTACATCGAGGTCAACTACGACAGCGACGCCGGCTACAATCCCTACGACCCGCTCCTTAATCCTGATGGCACGGACCTCGATGCTATGAATGCGGACACCGACGGCGACGGCATGAATGACGGTGAAGAGAGAGCCTTTGGGGCAGACCCGCTCGATCCGCTGGTTCACTTCGAACTTTCCGTTTCTTCCGAGAATTCCTTACTGGCATGTGGAGCCATTGTGGTTCTGTTGTGTATATGGCTTTTTATCCGGAGGAAGGGTCTTAAACCTGACACACATTGAGTTAATTCGGCTGGCGGCGAAGTGTGCGCCTAGGAGGAAGACAGGCTAGGAAACCACGAACTATTATAATGTTACCTGGCAACCGGCCCAGCGGTTTCTCTAAATTGGCCGGCCCGCTTGGAGTCGGCGCGCCCGGCGTCAAAGTACGTGCAGCGTGCGGCAAAGCCGGGTAGATCCTACTTGATTCCCATTGCGCGATCGTGCATGCTAAGCGTGTTAAGTAGAGGGGAACCTGACATGTCTAAAGAGTCGGTTGTTATAACTACTTGTCTTCTGGCAGCGGTTGTTTTTGTTGTGTTGACTGGCGGTTGCGGGCGAGACAGCTCGGTTTCGATAGAAACGGCTCCTTCCGGGGCGGCCATAAATGTGAACGGGAAGTTTGCGGGCACTGCTCCCGCGGTGGTGTCGCTGCCTGCCGACGGCGCGAGGCTTGCGATCGAATTTGCCGCTGAGGATGCGGAAAAGGCGGCGGCGAAGAAGCTGGACCGGGTGCTGAATGCGGCGTATCTTCCGCTCACGGCCAACCTACCGCTTTTCGTGGCTCTGGACAGGGGGTATTTCGAGCGGAACGGGGTCAGCGTAAAAGCGGTTGAAGCCACGTCGCCGAACGACATTGTGACGGGTCTTGTGTCGGGGAGCATAGATTTTTCGGCGGTGTTGGCGTATTCGATCATTTTTCCGGCGGCGCTTCGGTTCCCGGGGTCGTTCCAGCTTTTCAATTCCTCGGAAGAGACGGGCAGCGCCTATACGTCAAATATCATCGTGCCGGTGGATTCGCCGCTCAAGTCGTACAAGGAGTTGCGGGGGAAGAAGATTGGCGTCTATACCGGATTGGTGCAGGTGAACTTTCTCAAGGCGATGTTGACTGGGATGGGCATTAGTCCGGCGGAGGTCGAGATCGTGGAGATCAGCCCGCGCCTGCAAATCCAGGGGCTGGTGTCGGGCGAATACGATGCGCTGTCGACCACGGAACCCACGTCGAACATTGCGGAGAAGCAGGGTATAGCCCGGGTGCTGGTGGCCAGCCCGCGTACGCGCTTTATCATGTGCCCGTTTCCTTCGACAGCCGCCACGGTTTCCACGCGGCTGCTGGAGGAGTCGCCTGACGCGGCGCACGCCGTTGTGCAGGCGCTCAACATGGCCATCGATTTCATCGAGGAGCACCCGGAAGAAGCCAAGAAAACTCTTCTCAAGTACACGCCCATACCGGCGGACAATGCGGATGCGGTGCTCAACGACCTGAAGTTGTTCCGTTACTGCAAGCTGGGGGAGGAAAACAGGCTGAACGTGCAGCGGTTCGCCGACTTCCTGAGCGACAACGGAATTATGAAAGGCCGGATTGACGATGTGAATGAACTGTTTGGGGATTATCAAGTCGATTGCCCGCGGGAGTAGCGTAAGCTGCGGCCGCTCCGGGGAACCGCCGTGGCGTATATCGAAATAACCGACCTGCACAAAACGTACAGCGACGCGACTTCAGCGCCTGTTGTCGCCCTGGATGGCGTTTCGCTGTCGGTCGACAAGGGCGAATTCGTTTCGATCTTCGGCCCGAACGGCTGCGGAAAATCGACGCTGCTCAACGCGGTGGCCGATCTGGCGCCCTACGATTCGGGAACGATCGAAATCGACGGCAAGCCCGCCAGCGAGGCGCGCACCGGGTTCGTGTTCCAGCGTTACAGCGAGTCGCTGTTCCCCTGGCTGAAAAACATCGACAACATCTGTTTCGGCCTGGATTTCCTGAGACTGGGCAAGCGGGGAGCGCGCCGGCATGCGCTGGAGTTTCTCGACCGGATCGGACTGAAGGAACTTCCGCTCGACAAGTATCCCTACCAGTGCAGCGCCGGCCAGCAGCAGCTTGTGGCGCTGGCGCGCGAACTGGTGTGCGAGCCGGACGTGCTGCTGATGGACGAGCCGTTCGTTTCGCTCGACTACGAGCGGCGCCTGGCGCAGCACAAGTACCTCCTCCAGACCCTCGCGAAAACCAGGACCACCGTCCTGTTCGTGTCGCACGAGATCGATGAGGCCATCTACGTGGCCGACCGGCTCGTGTTGTTGAGCCAGCGGCCCGGTACCGTGCGCGAAATCTACGACATCCCGTTCGATAGGCCGCGGCAAATCGAATTGCTTGAGGACCGCCGGTTTTACGACTTCAAAATGCCCATCCTGCATGCGTTTAGAGAGATGGTGTCCCCATGAAACGGGCGTGGCTTGTCGGCATAGCGGTCCTGCTGCTCGTATGGACGCTGGTGACGGCCACGGGCCTGATCAGCAGGCTGTTCCTGCCCGCGCCATGGGCCACGTTCGAAGCGTTGTTCAAGCTGCTCGCCACGGGCGGCATGTGGGTCGACATCTTCGGCACGCTCTTCAGGACCCTGGGCGGGTTCTGCATCGGCGCCGCGGTGGGCATTCCCGTGGGCCTGCTGATGGGCCGCTACAGGCCCATCTACAACGCCATGGAACTGCCGGTCGATTTCTTCCGCTCGATCCCGGCCACCGCGCTGTTCCCGCTCTTTATCGTCATCTTCGGGCTGGGCAACAGCGTCAAGGTGTTTACGGCGGCCTGGGCGTCGGGCATGGTGGTTCTGATCAATACGATCTACGGCATGCGGAGCGTGCCCGAAATTCGCCTCATGGTGGCCAAACTCAAACGGCTCTCCCCCGCAAGGACCTTCTACCGCGTCATCATACCCAACGCGCTGCCCTACATCATCGCCGGCGGCCGGATCGGCCTGTCGCTGGCGCTTGTCGTCGAAATCGTCGCCGAAATGTTCCTCGGCGCCAGCACCGGCCTCGGCCACCGAATCTTCAACGCCACTACAGTATTTGACATGGAGGAGGCGTATGCTACAGTATTTGTGGTCGGACTGGTGGGATACCTCATTAATAAACTCATTCTGTTCATCGAAAGAAGGGGAGTGCATTGGACGGGAAAGTAGAAGCCGCCGTAACCGATAAAAGACTGCTGGACCTCTACGAGTTCGCTTTCCGGCCGGACGTTCTTGATGTCGAGCGGTTTGATATTCAGGCGTACTTCAAGCGTTTTTTGAACTTTTTGGCTAACAAAGCCTGCGTTGACTTTATCATCTTACGGCAATGGGATCCGGGGACCGACCGCCTTAACGTGCTGGCGGTCTACGGGTTTTCTCCCGATGAGGTGCAGAATTCAACGACCGTGACGGCCGAATCACGGTTGATGCGGACCCTTGCAAGCAAGGGCGACGTTTATTTGAGCGATGTCCCCACGGACGAGAATATCGAAAAAAACCAGCGAAACTTCCTGGCGAGTAAAGGTATCCGCAAAGGCCTTTACGTGCCGCTCTTTTACAACAAGAGACTTCTGGGCATCGTAGCTTTCTTCCAGACCACGCGGGACGGGTTTGGCGAAGAGAAGGTAAAGTACCTTCATGACGGCCCAGGCAAAGTAATCACCTGGGTGCTTACCTTCATCGAGCACCTGGCGCGCTCGCAGGTTCAGCTTTTCGATCAGTTCAAGCAGTCGACTCCCATGCTCGCGGGGCTGATGCTTCAGTTTCACGATGCAAAACACCGCGTTAAGGACGCCCTGGATACACTTGATGAATTGCATGACGATCTTCAACCGCTTGAGATTCCCGAACGGGAGCGAGGATTCATCTTTGAAGAGCTTGATATTACCAAAGGTTTCCTGACAAAGACGCACAAGTTTATTTCGGAAGCGCTGAAGTTTCAACTCGATCGCACCCGTATCAAGAACGTTGAGTCTCTGATCGAGAAAGCCATTTCGCCTTTAAAGTTTTCCTATAAACACATCCGTTTTGTCACTCATTGGCAGGCCGGCGAAAAGCATTGCGTTGTGGGCATTAAGCAACTGCTGGAGTCTGTCGTTTTCAATATTGTTCAAAACGCGTGCCTGGCGGTTGACGCGGCCATGAAGTCCAATAATTCGTTGGAAGGACAGATTGATATTGGAACGTGCAGTTCTGCGGACGGAAAGTGGTTGGAAATTTCCATCTCAGACAACGGTATTGGAATGAGTCCGGAAGTGCAAAAGACAGTTTATCAACGGGGCAGTTCAAATTGGCGCGCGGTCAAGGGGCATGGATTTGGTTTAAGTCTCTGCAAAGAAATCATTGAAATGGCCCACAGGGGCGAAATGCCTCAGCCCATCAGTGAGTGCGGGAAGGGGACGACGTTTCTTGTCCGTCTACGCCTGGAAAAGAGAGGGGATCAGGATGGCACTTGAAGAAGTCAAGTCACGCACAATTGATATTCTCATTGTTGAAGACGATGAAGACTGGATCAAAAAGATTAAATCGGGCTTAAAAAAACGACTCGAAAATGTAACATATGATATCGCTCGCACCGGTGAAGATGTCTTCACGAAACTTAAATCAAGGAAACTCTGGGATCTCATCGTCTTGGATTTCCACCTTCCCGACAAGAATGGAACGGAGGTTCTGTCCGAATTAAAGCAGAACGGAATTAAGAAGAAAGCTGTGGGACTGACACGGGAAGCGGGTGTGCTGGAAGAAATGGAAACCGCCTGCGCCATGAAAGCTTTTGCAAAGTCCGATTTCCGTAAGTTCTTGGAATATGTTTATGCCTATGCTTCACGGTTGAGTCAAGGATCCACCAATGTGTAGAAAGATCATGATCGTTGAAGATGAGGAATGGTTCGCAAGAACCTTGCTGCTCCGCCTTCGCAGGATGTTTCCAGAGCAAGACATTGAGGCCGAAATAGCTCCAAATGCGAATGAAGCCTTGGCTCATGTCAATGCGGCCAAAGACGACGCCGCATTGCGCAAGCATCTGTATGTGGTTGATCGTTACATTCCTTATCATCAACGGCACTCGGAAGATGCGAGTTATCATGTTTTTCCGGGCGATCAAGTGGCAGCGCGAATCAAGGAAGGTTTGGCTGGCGCACCTGTCATTCTTATGTCACGCATAAGCGATGATGTTGCTGATAGCCAGTTCGCTATCGGTGGCATTCCCTTTATAAGTAAGGCTAACAAGAACCAGCTTGTTACAGAAATTGCCAAACTGCTGGAATTTAATAATGGTTGAGGTTCTGAATACAGGCGCCATAGAACACTGTGATGAGTCGATAAAAAAGGCCGCCATGGCTGCGAATGCCGGCTACTTGGATGACGCAGCCGGTCATTTGATGGATGCAGCAAGAGAACTTTCTTCCCGTGGGCGCTACCACGACTCGGCCTCTTACTCTGCCGAAGCGGGTGGATATTATGAAATCTTGGCAGACGAAGTTGGACGCACAACCCCATTGGGTGTGCAATTATTAGGCAAAGCCGGTGCCGCGTATCTACTGGCAGGAGAAACTTACTCTGGAGCAGGCGCAAGGGCGCTTGCCAGAGGTTGTTATGATGAGGCTGTCGAATTCTTTCTATGCGCTGCCACTTCGGGCGACAAAATCTATTACCAGCAGCTAATACAATGCCTTCGTTACTCGGCTAAATGTGCCAAAGTTGAGGGGATGGGCAAAAAGGCAGGGGAAGACTATAAGCGTGCAGCTAGACTGACTGACAACCCGTCACTGTTTCGGCGTTCAGATGTCCTCAAGTATTACATGTACGCCATGCTCGCTTATGCGCCCGACGGCCACCGACATGAGATTGAGGAACTGTACAAACGCTTCTGCGAAATTCTTTTTGATGTTTGCGAACGAAAAAGTACTGATGAGCACTTTTTTAATAAGCTGATACCTGTTTTTGACGAGCAAGGCCGTGCGCAGCTTGCCCGCAAAGCTTACGTCGATAAGATGAATTTCCGGTTTGCCTGCCGCGGGAGAAGTTTTTTCCCAAGGTTGGCGAATGCTGCAGGATGGCTGGTATCTAAGGGAAAGCTGATACTGGCAAAAATGGCGAAACCGTGGTTGGTCAAGTCTTATGTTTTTTTAAAAAGACTGCTGGGTCTTGCGGGGCTGGCCTTTTGGCGCATCATGGGATACGGCGAGAGTGGCCTGATATGGTTAATAAGTTCTGTGGTTCTTGTTGGTTTCTTCGCAGTTCTTTACACACCCCTTAAAGGAAACAACGGACCAATTGCCTTGTATGTGGAAAATTCCCATACGTTCGCTCCGGACCAGGGCTTTCTTGCCAACATCGGATCGGCACTTAGCTTTAGCATAACGGTGTTTACCACGCTTGGCTTCGGTGATGTTGTACCAAGCAGTGGACTTGCTAAATTTGTCGTCGGCCTTGAATGTTTCTTTGGTTACCTTTTTCTCGGCATGCTTATCACTATTCTTGGACGGAAGATGCTGCGACGTTAGGTTGTGTTTTTGCGTCCGGCCGCTTTGGAATCAGGCAGAGACGGCGGCCTCAGTAGCGCGTGGTGAATGGGCGGCGGGGAGATTCCTGTGGTTTTCCGGCTTTATCGTTATGCGGTACTTGCCCAGAGCAAGTATGTCTGAGGTACATTTTTCGGCCGATTGCCAATCCACCTTGCAGAATTGCCGGGACCAGTTCTTTTTGAGGTTCTGCATATCGAACACGTCGCCCTTTTGAGGTTGCCGCGCATTAAGGGCTCGAAACGCGGGCGAACCTGGAAAGGGTATAAGTTCGCAGCAGAAGATTTCTTCGAAACCCGTTAGTTCCTTCAACCTTCGAGCGTGGTTGTAGGTTTGTTGGAGGGTGGTTTTGGTTTCGCCGGGGAGGCCGATGACGTAGGAGGGGGTGAGGCCGATACCGGCTTGTTTGAGCCTTTTGGCCATTTCGAGGCTGGCTTCGGGTGAGCCGCCACCTTTTCTGGTGGCGTTGAACGTGGCGGGGGCGCCGGATTCGATGCCGACGAACATGTGTTTGCAGGGGAGTTTCCGGAGGAGGCTTATCGTTTCTGGATTTACCTCGTCGATCCGGCCGAAAACGTGCCAATGGAGATCGAGACCGTCGGGTTTGGCTTTTACAAGCGCTTCAAGCCACTGGACGTCTTGGAGCAGGGTGTCGCTGAAGTCGACGATATAGTCTATTCTGTACTTGTCTTTGAGACGCCGGATCTCGTTCCAGATAAGCTGGGGCGGTTTGAGGGCAGTGTGTTTTCCGGCCCTGGAACAGAAGATGCACCCGCCGGACTTGTCCCGCCACAGGCAACCCATGCTGGTGAAGATGTTGGTGGCGCGGTAGTCCCAGGTCGGGTGGCTTTCCCGAAACGTCTCGACGTAATCCTCCATCTCGACGAAAGAGCGGTCGGGAATCGGCACGCGCAGGAAAGGCGCTGTCTGGTCTTCGATCCGCCGGTCCCGCCGCCCGCGGATAATATCCACCATGGCCTGCTCGCCGTAGCCGACGACCACGGAGTCGAAAAGGTGGCTGCGGCGGGCGAGGATGCGGTCGGGAATGGCCGAAGCGTATACGCCGCCCAGCACGACAACCGCGCCGGCGGCTTTGGCGGCCTCGGCGGTTTCGAGCGCCTGGGGGTAGGTGACGGTGTTGGCGTTGAGGCCGACAATATCGGCGTCGAGGCGGGCCAGAATTTCGTCGTGCGGCATCATTTCGCCGTCGAGAATTTCCACCTCCACCGAGGGGCATTCCCGCTTTACGTGCGTGGCGATTGAAACCAACCCCAGCGGCGGATAGCAGCCGGTTCGCGAGTTGGTTCTGTACTTGCCCAACGTGGGCTGAACAAGCTGAAGCTTCATAAGCTGGCAACGGCCTTCCGGTCAAAATTGGCGCTCGTTTGAGCGCCCGGAACCGTGGAATCATAACCAAGCACGGAGAGCATGCGCCCGGCGCGCCCGCGGATTATGCTCTTCTCCTGGGGGTCCAACCGGCCGATTTGCGCGGCGTTGAGCCCTCGCTCGAAATCCGGCGCCGTGAAGGCGCCCGTGTCGCAACGGCAAAAATCCAGCACGTTCGTCAAAACCCGGTGCGTGTGACGGATCATTTCCTCGTAGGCCACCACAATTGACCGGCGCAGACAGCCGCGGTCGCTCAGCAGGATGCGGTTGGCTTCGCTCCACTGTTGCGCGGCGTCGTCTATGGAAGTCTCAAGGCCCGCCAGGTGCGGCCTGTCCGGGTCAAACCAGCGTTTGCGCCGGATGCCTTCCGAGACCGCGAAGCCGTCGCGCACGATAATTACGAACGTCGCGTCCGGGAAGATGGTTTGCAGAAACCGGGTGCGCATCGAGTTTGCCGGGCTCTTTTCCAGAAACCGCTTGCCCGGCTCGGAATGATCCGCATAGACGTCCGCAATCCGTTTGGCCGTCTTCGGGTCGAAATCCTGTTCGGTGAGGCGGTAAGCGCCGCGAAATCGTGAGTGGGCGAACATCCGAGAGGTCTGCCGGCCCAGAAAATGCCGCATGCACAGCGGAAGGTCCTTCAGGTCCTGGCCTTCCGTCAGCGGCCCGGCAAAATCGGGGTGTTCTTTCAAGGCTTGCCAGAGAATCGTCGTTCCGCTGTTGCAGCAACCCACAACAAAAACCGGTTGCTCGATTTTGCGCAAGGCTGGAGGTCTTCTGTAGGACAAAATTTCCAAAGAATGCTAATTCCTGTTGTGAGCCCGCCCCTCAGCGAGAAACATCCCCTCAAGCTCTTGTATCACATCCGCCGGCAAATTCCCAGCGTCACAGCGGGTTTCGTCCGGGTCTTTCGACAGGTCGCACGTCCAGGCCCGGTCTTCGAACGGGCTGTAGACGTACTTCATGGGATAACGAAGCATGGCCTTGCGTTCGTACCCGTACAACGGACTTTCCGCAAATAATTCGCGGTCTTCTGTGGCTTCGCGCAGACTGATACCGTCTCCGGGCAGCGGCGAACCGTGGCCGTTGTTTTGCACGACGGTCGGGTATATATCGACCAGGCTCACGGGAGCCGGCGACGAGCCGGCCGGATGGCTGGTGTCTATCAGGAGCAGGGGAATATGAAGAATTTCCTCAAACATGGTGTGGCCATGGCCGGTTCCCAGCAACCACGGGTTCTGCGACCGCAGCCCGAGGTCGCAACCGGTTTCGGCCGATTCGTGATCCCAGAACTCCTCGCCGTGGTCGGCGGTGATAATTATCGTAGTTTTGTCAAGCAACTTCCGCATGGCCATGAATTCTAGCAGCTTCCCTATCCAAATGCCAGTATACTTGATCAGCCCGTCATATAACAGTACCTTGCTTGCCCGGAAACGCGACAGCCGGCTGGGATCGTTTGCATAAGGCCGTGAATCCCATTCTTCCAATCCTTCCATTATTTCGACCGGCCGGCTTGCATGGTTGAGCGCGTTTTCCAGGTTGTAGGGGCGGTGGAGGTCGATCAGGTGGAGATAAGCGCAGAAATTCTTGCGCTCGGGCAACAGGCCGACGACGTATTTGAATCTCTGGACGACCCATTCGGCCGGCGTGTTCCGGTAGAAAACCTCCTGCTCCTCAGAACGGATTATGCAGTCACAGCCCGAATATTCGTTTATGGGACTTAAAGCCCAGTAAATGGTGGAGATTCCCACCGTAAAGAAACCGGCCTTGCCCAATTCCGAAAAGATCGTGGGCGCCTCGGGCGCGAGGGAACCGGGCCACGGCGTGATTACGTTTTTGCGGTATTTGCCGGCGTGGCAGGCCCGGTGTTTGTGCGGATAAAGCCCCGTAAGTATGGAGTTGGTGGCGGGGTGCGTCCATGGGGCGGTCGTATAGGCACGCGTAAAAACCGTGCCGTGAGCGGAAACCAGGGACTGCAGGAGGGGAGATGCGTGCAGAAGAAGGCCCAGCTTGTCGAACCTCAAGCAGTCTATGCATACAACTAGAACGTTTTTCACTTATTTTCCTGACGTTACAGCTGCCGCAAGCAGCGCATGAAGCGGGGGTAGAGAATACCCGTGAAAAGTAAGGCATGTCAATCAGCGAATGGATACTCAGGTCCCCCCCACCTTCCGCAGGCCCCGTGTCAACCGGCAATTACTCTTCCTTTTTTTTCTGTCCAGCCTCTGGCTTCTCTTCTTGGGGCGGCGGGTCGGGGATGAACGACATCGAAATGGAGTTCACGCAGTGCCGGGTGTTCTTCGGCGTCAACCGCTCGCCGACGAACACGTGCCCGAGATGGGCGCCGCACCTGGCGCACGTGATTTCGGTGCGCCGCCCGTCGGCGTCCAATTGCCGATGCACGGCGCCGGGTATTTCGTCGTCGAAGCTTGGCCACCCGCAACCGGAGTCGAACTTCATTTCCGACCGGTAAAGGGGCGCTTCGCACCGGCGGCAAATGTACGTGCCTTTCACGCTGAAATTATCGAATTCGCCTGAAAAGGGCTGCTCTGTGCCCTTATGGACAATCACCCGCTCCTCCTGGGGCGTCAACGGGTTCAGTTTCATCTGGCCTCCAACCACGCGGGGCACCAGCAAAATGGCCACTCCCACAAAAATCGCCGCGGCTCCCAACCGCCAAATACTGCTCATGGCAAACCTCCAAGTTCTTCTCACCTGATTTTACACGGAACACACGCGGCTTTGTCTGACCGCACGTGGGTCAGGTGGGCGCAACCTGTTTCAGCCTGTCAAGCAGGGCGCAATACATCTCTTCCTCTTCGCGCAGCTTGTCCCGCCACTCAGGATTTCTTGTTCTTCTAAACTCGATTTTTGTTTCTGCGAGGGCGTTTTCAAGCAACTTGACGATTTCTTCTCTTTCTTCTGCGGACAGCTCAAACGTAATCATTTCATAACCTCCTTTTGGAGGAAGACTCTTTACATTGCCTGGCAAACTTCTTACATTAATTGTACCTGCTTACGGGGGGCTCCAGAGAGGTTTTTTGCCTAACCGGCCCGCGTAAAACAGTGTGAAAAAAAGTCGCTCCCCGCCCGGTTTTCGCTGATTTGCAGCCAAGCCTTTGAGTTACGCCGAGTTAAAATTGACTTGTTAAGCGTTTTTGTGGTAACGTTCATGCTGTTTTGCCGCGGTTTTATTGTGTGACCGCAGTTGGCGGTGCGCCGTTTTTGTGGCGCTTGAGTTGGAACGGCTAATCACTCTGGTGTGCTCGTTGGAGCCGCGCCTTTTTTGTAGGGGCAAGAATAGTCCGATGGCTAAGATGAAGGTAGGCCTTGTCGGTTGCGGGAATATCGGCGCCGACCTGTGCATCGCGCTGCAGAAGGGAACCATTCCGGCTGAGATCGTCGCGTTGACGGACATCGACGAGTCGCGGGCGAACGTGCTTCAGCGGACGTTCCAGCTCAGCGCCGGGATCTGCCCTCTCGAGGAGACGGTGGCGGCGGCCGATTTTGTTGTGGAAGCGGCGGTTGCCGACGCGGTCAAGGACGTTCTCAAGGCCTGCATAAGCCGGCGGCGCGATTGCCTGATTATGAGCGTGGGCGGCCTGATGGCACAGCCGGAACTGCTCGAGGCGGCGCGAAAGAAGAACATTCAGGTGCGCGTACCCTCCGGCGCCTTGTGCGGGCTGGACGGCATCCGCGCGGCTATGGAAGCCGGTTTGCACAGCGTGACGCTTACGACGCGGAAACCGCCGAAGGGCCTTGTCGGCGCGCCGTACCTGGTGGAACGCGGAATTGACCTGGAAAACCTGGCCGAGCCGATGGTGATTTTCGAGGGGACGGCGGAGGAGGCCGTAAAGGCGTTTCCGCAGAACGTGAACGTGGCGGGCGCGCTGAGCATCGTCGGGATTGGCCCGCAGCAGACCCGCGTCAGGCTGATAGCCGACCCGCGGGCCACGGCCAACAGCCACGAGGTGGTGGCGGAAGGCGCTTTCGGGCGCCTGCAAACGGTGACGGAAAACATGCCGTCGCCAAGAAACCCGAAATCGAGTTACCTGGCTTCGTTGTCTGCCTGCGCCGAACTGCGGTGGGCGGCGATGTCGTTTGCGGCTTTGCACGCTGACTAAGCTGAGTTGCCTGCCCGGGGCAGGGTCTCTTGGAGAAATAGAATGTATGCAATAGTAAAAACCGGCGGTAAGCAGTACCGAGTGCTCGAAGGCGACGTGTTCCGGGTCGAAAAGATCGACGCGCCCGTCGGCGATCAGGTAGAATTGACTGATGTGTCGATGCTGGTAACGGACGACGGCGTGGTGGTCGGCAGCGACAAGCTTTCGGACGCCAAGGTCGTCTGCCAGATAGTCGGCGCGGGCCGTGGCCGTAAGGTCGTAGTGTTCAAGAAGAAACGGAAAAAGAACTACACCCGCACGAGAGGCCACCGGCAGGCTTACACGATGCTCAAGGTCGCCCAGATCGTCGGCTGAACGCCCGCGGGCGCCCGTTGTAACGAAAGGATTTAAGTTATGGCTCATAAAAAAGGCGGCGGAAGCTCGCGTAACGGCCGCGACAGCCGTTCGCAGCGGCTGGGCATCAAAAAGTTCGGCGGCCAGGCGGTAAAAGCCGGCAATATTCTGGTACGCCAGCGCGGCACGCAGTTTCACCCCGGGCTCAACGTCGGGCTTGGCAACGATCACACGCTTTTTGCCCTCACCGACGGCACGGTTCAGTTCCGCCAGACACGCAAAGACCGCAAGTGCATTGACGTGGTGGCCGAAAAAGTCGAAGCCGAAGGCTGAGGCGGTTCGCTGCGCAACTGAATGTTCCTCTACCCCCGCCGTCGCGCGAGCGGTTATGCGCCTGGGCCAGCGGCGGCGTGTGACGGCGCTTTTTCATGTTAGTCGATCAGGTAAGAATACGAGTGACAGCCGGTGCCGGTGGCAACGGCTGTTGTAGTTTTCGGCGTGAAAAGTATGTGCCGCGCGGGGGGCCCAACGGGGGCGACGGGGGCCACGGCGGCAGCTTGTATTTCGTGGCTTCCGCGCGTAAGCAGTCTCTCATCGACGTCAAATACCATTCCCACTGGAAAGGCGAACGCGGCCAACATGGGATGGGGAAGGACTGCCACGGCAAAAACGGCCGCGACACGCTGATCGAAGTGCCGCTCGGGACGCTGGTTAAAGATCTGGAAACCGGGGAACTGCTCGACGACCTCGTCGAGGAGGGCCAGCGGTTTCTTGCCGCGCAGGGCGGCAAAGGGGGCCGGGGAAACGCCCGTTTCGTCAGCGCCCAGAACCGTGCCCCGTCGTTTGCCGAGCTGGGCGAACCCGGCCACGAAGCCGAGTACGTCCTCGAACTTAAACTCATCGCGGAGGTGGGGATTGTCGGGCTGCCGAACGCGGGCAAGTCCACGCTGTTGTCGGCCGTAAGCGCGGCGAAACCCAAGATCGCCGATTACGCGTTCACCACGCTTTCCCCGAACCTCGGCGTTGTCACGCTTTCCGATTACCGCACGCTCACGGTGGCGGACATCCCCGGCATCATCGAAGGCGCCGCCGCGGGAAAAGGCCTCGGCCACGATTTCCTGCGCCATATCGAGCGCACCAAAGTCCTGCTGTTTCTCATCGACCTCGGCGACGCCGACCCCGCGCAAACGCGCGGACTGCTCGAAGACGAGTTGGCCCAACACAGCGAGGTTTTTCTGCGCCGGCCACGCGTTTACGCGCTGAACAAGGCGGACATCCCCGCCAACCGGGAGCGGTTTGACGAGGTAGCCGGGCAGTTTGACGAGCCGTTTCTAATCAGCGCCGCCACCGGCGAGGGTGTTCAACCGCTGCTCGAACGGTTGTGGCAAATTGTGGACCGGCTGAAAAGCGAGCCGGAACCTGAACTCAAGATCCCGGAACGTGAATATCGGTACGAACCGCCTTATACTATCGAGGAGGAAGCGGACGGATTCCGTGTTTCGGGCCGGTCGGTCGAACAGGCGGTTCGCATGACCGATTTCGAGAACGAGCAGGCCGTCCGTTACCTGCACACGCGGCTCCAGCGGGCGGGCGTTTTTAACGCGCTCCAGAAACTGGGCGCGCGCGCAGGCCAGATTATCTACATCGGGGACACCGAACTTGAATACCATCCCGACTGACATTGAAACGCTTGTCGTTAAAATCGGCACCACGCTGCTCAGCGGGGAACGCCCGTTCGACGGCGTTCTGCTCGAACAAATCGTGAAGGATTTGGCTCAGCTCAAGCACGAGCGCGGCCTGAACATCGTGATCGTGTCTTCGGGTGCGATCGGGTGCGGCATGAACGCGCTGGGCCTGAAGACGCGGCCCAAGCTGCTCCCGCTGAAACAGGCCGCCGCCGCCGTGGGCCAGGCCACCCTCATGCACTATTACGAGACACTGTTCCGGACGTACGGCGCCGGGCTCAAAACGGCCCAGGTGCTTCTCACCGCGGGCGATTTGGACAACCGCCAGTCCTATCTCAACGTCCGCAACACCATCCGCGCGCTGTTTGAACTCAAGAACGTAATCCCGATCGTCAATGAAAACGATTCCATTGCCACGGATGAACTCAATTTCGGCGACAACGACACGCTCGCCGCGAAAATCTCCGGCAAAATCGACGCCGACCTGCTCATCATACTCAGCGACGTCGACGGGTTGTTTGACAAAAACCCGGGAACCGACCCCGGCGCGCAGCTCGTCGAGCGCGTGGTCCAGGTTACGGACGAGATTGAAGCGCTGGCCGGCGGCACTGCCTCGGAAACCTCCACCGGCGGAATGCAGACGAAGCTGGCGGCGGTCAAAATCGCGTGTGCGGCGGGGCTGCCCGTTGTTATCGCCAACGGCCGCAGGCCGCACATCGTCCCCGACATTCTCGGTGGGCGCGGCCGGGGCACGGTGTTCAGCGCGGCCGATCAGTCGCTGTGCCACAGGAAACGTTGGATCGCGTTCGGGCGCAAGACGGCGGGGACGCTGGTGATTGACGAGGGCGCGCAACGCGCGCTGCAGGCCAACGGCAAGAGCCTGCTGCCCGCCGGCGTCGTGGGCCTCGAAGGCGAATTCGGCGTGGGCGCGGCGGTGCGGATCGTCGGGCCGTCGGGCCGTGAAATTGCGCGCGGGCTGGTCAACTACGGCAGCGCGGACATTGCACGCATCAAAGGGGCAAAAACTACGGAAATTCAGGCCCTTCTGGGGTCGAAAGATTTTGACGAGGTGGTGCACCGAGACAACCTGGTGATTTTGTAAAGGGACCGATACATGGAACTGCACGAAGAGCTGGCACAGATTGGCAAACAGGCGCGGGCCGCGTCCAACGCGTTGCGGCCGCTTACGCGGGCCGTAAAAGACCGGGCGCTCGAGGAAATCGCTGGGCGGCTTCGCGCTTCGCACGACATGCTTACGGCCGAAAACGCCAAAGACCTCGAGAAAGGCCGGGAAAAGGGCCTCTCGACGGCCATGCTCGACCGGCTCGAACTGACGCCAAAACGCATCGAGGCCATGGCCGAGGGGCTGGAAGTCATCGCGGCGCTGCCCGATCCCGTGGGCGAGATCGTAAGCCAGGTGGTCCGGCCGAACGGCCTCCGGATTGCTCAGATCCGGCAGCCGATCGGTGTGGTCGGCATCATTTACGAAAGCCGGCCCAATGTCACCGCGGACGCCGCGGGCCTGTGCCTGAAATCCGGCAACGCGTGCATATTGCGCGGCGGGTCCGAGGCCATCAATTCCAACATCGCCATCGCCAAGATATTTATAGAAGGCGCCCTGGCCGCGGGCGTTCCCGAAAACGCCGTACAGATTATCACCACAACCGACCGCGCCGCCGTCGGCGAAATGCTAAAGCTCGACAAGTACATCGACGTGATCGTCCCGCGCGGCGGCAAAGGCCTTGTTAGCCGCATCCTCGACGAGTCGCGCATTCCGGTCGTGGCCCATCTCGACGGGATCTGCCATACCTACGTGCACTACGACGCCGACCTCGAAATGGCCGAGCGGATTTGCGTAAACGCAAAGCTCCAGCGCCCGGGCGTGTGCAACGCGATGGAGACGCTCCTTGTCCACGAAGACATCGCCAAGGCGTTTCTTCCGGCCGTGGCCAAATCGCTCCGGGCGGGCGGGTGCGAGCTTCGCGGCTGCCCGAGGACGCGCGAAATCATTGAGTGCGGCGAAGCCACCGACGAAGACTGGGTTACCGAATATTTGGACAAGGTGCTGGCGGTCCGCGTCGTCGGTTCGGTCGAAGAGGCCATCGACCACGTGAACACCTACGGTTCCCACCATTCCGATGCGATTGTGACGGAAAGCTATTCGGCCGCGGAGAAGTTTCTGGACGAAGTGGACAGCGCCACGGTCTACGTCAACGCTTCGACCCGTTTTACCGACGGTTTCGAGTTCGGGCTCGGCGCCGAGATCGGCGTCAGCACCAACAAACTGCACTGCCGCGGGCCCATGGCCCTCAAGGAACTCACTACGCTCAAGTACGTGATCCGCGGCTCGGGACAGATCCGTGAGTAGCGGTCCGACAGCCGCTTTAAGCCGGGTAGGCATATTCGGCGGGACGTTCGATCCCGTTCACAATGCGCATTTGGACATTGCCCGCGCCGCGTTGAGCTCCGCGGCGCTGGACGTGGTGTACTTTGTGGTTTCGGCGCGCCCGCCACACAAGCGCACGGAAATGCACGCCTCGCCCGAAGACCGTCTTGATATGGTCAAAGCGGCCGTCGAAAACGAGCCCAGGTTCCAGGCCAGCGACGTCGAGCTCAAACGCGAAGGCTACTCCTATACCGTCGACACCCTGCGCGAGTACGAGCAACGCCATCCCGGCGCGGAACTGTTCCTGATCATCGGTTACGATTCGCTCCTCGATCTACCCCACTGGCGGCAGCCGGCCGAGATCGTGAAGCGGTGCAAGCTGCTGGTGGTCCCCCGGCCCCGGATGCATCTGTCGCCGCCGGCGGAACTCAGGAACCTTTACGAGCTGTTGCCGTTCAAAGAAACGGAACTGTCTTCGACCGAAATTCGCGAGCGGGCCGCCGCCGGAAAATCCATAACGGGACTTGTGCCGCCGGAAGTCGAACGGATGATCCTGGAAAAAGGAATTTATCAGCATGCCGATCGCCGACAGCCCGCGGGCTAAAGAGTTTGTTCATCTGCTGCGCCGGCGGCTCGGAGAAAAAACCGTCAGCCACAGCATCTTTACCGCCGCGTTGATGACTTCGTTCGCCGGGCAGGCCGGCGTCACCAATGACCAGGCTGTTACGGCCGGGCTGCTCCACGACCTTTACAAAGACGCCGACGACGAGACCATGCTCGACCTCGCCGAGGAGTTCGGTCTCAAGGTCAACCAGGGGCAACGCCAATATCCCAACCTCCTCCACGGCGCACTGGCCGCCGCCGAATGCGGGCGCAATTTAGGGATCCAAGACGAGGCCGTGCTCGAGGCCATCGAGTGGCACACCACCGGCAGGCCGGGCTTGGGCCCCGTGGGACTGGCACTTTACCTGGCCGATTTCGCCGAACCGTCGCGCCGCCACCCGGCGGCTGCCGAAGCGCGGGAAATCTTGCGCAAACAGGGCTACCGCGCCGCGCTGCTTTACGCGTCGGAACAAAAACTCGAGCACGTCAACTCGAAGACCTACACCGACCCGATGACGGTGGAATTTCACCGGTGGCTGGTCGAGTTTCTCAAACCAAATGGCTGATTCCGACCCGTTCAACGAAATCGCCCGCTATTACGACCAGATCATGGATTACGTCAACTACGACCGCTGGTTCACCATCGCCACGTCGCTCGCCGAATTGTTGCCCGCCGATTTCGTACACCTCGACGCCGCGTGCGGAACCGGCACGCTGCTACGCAAGCTGCGGCGCGTGGGCTGGCAGAGCTTCGGGGTTGACCTGTCGCCCGGCATGATCCGCGCGGGACGGTCCAGCGGGTTAGTCGCGCCGGCCGCGGTGGCCGATTTGCGCGCGCTGCCGTTCCGGAACAGCCTCGACTACGCGACCTGTCTTTTCGACAGCATCAATTTTGTCTTGGATGAAGAGGGGCTCCGCGATACGTTTCACAGCCTTGCGCGGGCGTTGAAACCCGGAGGCCTCCTATATTTCGATATCGTGACCGAGAGAATGATCAAGCTGCATTTCGAAAACCAGGAATGGACCGAGGACAACGGCAGGTTCTCGACCACCTGGCGAAGTTCCTACAGTTTCGCAACCAAGATCACCGAAACGGAACTCAAGCTGACCAAGGGCGCGAGCGGCGTGTTCAAGGAACGCATCTACTCCCGCCGAACCGTCGAGGCGGCCCTGAAGCAAGCCGGTATGAGCCTGCTGGGCGTGATGGACGCACACACCTGGAAAGCCCCGAACAAACGGAGCATCCGCATCGACTTCGTCGCGGCAAAAGAACCTCATCCCACGGCCAAACGCCGGTTCAAAGACCTCACGGGCCGAATCCGCCAAAGGCTGAGCTAAGCGTATAGCTAACCTGCATGCTTCACGCAACGGCAATCCCGCTCCTCCACCTGTCATTGTGAGGAGGCGGTGGAGCGATAGCGGAACGCCGACGCGGCAATCCCAATCCCCCACCTGTCATTGCGAGCCCCGTACCACCCCCGGCGGCGATTCCCGGAATGACAAGCGACAGCAACCCCAATCTTCCACCTGTCATTGCGAGATACTGTGTTTAAAAATCAAGTGATCGCCGAAAGGGCCGCCTCCGACGAGCTACACCTATCGGGCCCATTCTCGGCGGCCCTTTCGGCTTGGCTGGCTGCACGGGCGCC
>Ga0272441_10000478_pt1 | contig 91324 bp, 81 predicted proteins | sample SSMProp6N_FD_193582 | JGI IMG/M metagenome (GOLD analysis project Ga0272441, IMG submission 193582) | Marine sediment archaeal communities from Little Sippewissett salt marsh, Falmouth, MA, United States - SSM-Prop-6N | ecosystem: Environmental > Aquatic > Marine > Wetlands > Sediment ... | reverse complement strand
ACGGCCGATCCGATGGGTACAAAATACACACGGGCCTGCCGCAAATCATCGCTCATCGCCACAGCGGATATTGAAATCAAGGAAAGCTTCTCATCGCGAACATCGTGGAGTATAATCCGTGATAACGCGATCTTCACACTATCGGCCACGCGGTCCGATCGTTTAAACGTCATCGTCATCACCTTCCGGCGGTTCGCCCGGGGTACCGTACAACTCGGAGACGGTCATAATCTCGATGGCCGAATCGACCACCTCGGCAAGTGACAGCCGCTCGATGAAGTGAACCACCTTATCCACCTTGGAATTGATGTATTGCCGGTCGTTCCCGACCACGGCAAACCCGATGGTGGCGCGCTTTTGGTTGTCCATGCAGTCGACTTCCGCGATGGCGAGGGAAAAGGCAGCCTCCGTCCGACCAATGATGCGCCGAACAACCGATCTTTTGTCCTTTAAAGAACGACTGTCGCGAATGGCAATTTCAACAGTTCCGATTCCGACGACCATGACTATGATTCGAGAGTCCTCTCGACCTGTTTTGTTGTATAGGTCTCGATCACGTCATCGACCTTGATATCATTAAAGCCGTCAATGCCGATACCGCACTCAAAACCCTGGGCGACTTCCTTTGCATCATCTTTGAACCGTTTCAATGACAGGATGGTCCCGTCATGGACAACGACTCCGTCACGAATGAGGCGCAGATTTGAGGTCCGGGATACCTTCCCGTCCGTTATGTAGCATCCGGCAACCGCACCGATGCGGGGCACCTTGAATACCTCGCGGACAACGGCCCTTCCTTCATAGACTTCTTCATACACCGGCTCGAGGAGCCCTTCCATCGCCGCCCTGACGTCGGCAATGGCGTTATAGATGACGTCGTAATATTTGATTTCCACGCCCTCGTTGGCAGCCAGATCGGAGACACGCATGTCCGGCCGCACCATAAAACCGATAATAACGGCATTTGACGCCGAGGCGAGCATAACATCCGTCTCGGTGACCGCACCCGTCGAGCTGTGGATGATCGCGACCTTTACATCGTCGGTACTGAGCTTCTCGAGAGATTCCCGGAGTGCCTCGATGGAGCCCTGGACATCCGCCTTGAGAATGACGTTCAGTTCCTTGACGCCTTCCTTGATCCGTTCATAGAGTTGCTCGAGCGTGATTTTCGAGGTTTGTGACAGTTCTTTTTCCCGCGTTTTCTGCATACGGTGATCGGCGATGGCCCGGGCACGCCGCTCATCCTCGACAACCGTTATGGTCGTCCCCGCCTGAGGCACGCTTGAGAAACCGACGACCTCCACGGCACGGGCCGGACCGGCGTCTTCCAGGCGATTGCCCGTATCGTCAATCATGGCGCGGACCTTGCCGTATTCCGCCTTGGAGACGAAGGCATCCCCGTCTCTCAGTGTCCCCTGTTGAATAAGGACCGTTGCAACGGGACCGCGTCCCTTGTCCAGTTTCGATTCGATAATCACACCTTGGGCCGCACCGGTGGGGTCCGCTTTCAATTCCATCATATCCGCCTGCAGGAGGATAAGTTCCAGAAGCTCCTCTATTCCTTCCTTCTGTTTTGCGGAGACCCGTACGTAAATGGTGTCGCCTCCCCAGTCTTCGGGGATGAGTTCATATTCGCTTAATTGCTGCGTAATACGGTCCGGATCGGCGCCGTTCTTGTCGATTTTATTGACGGCGACGATAATCGGCACACCGGCGGCCCGTGCGTGGTTGATCGCCTCGACGGTCTGGTCCATAACGCCGTCGTCGGCGGCCACGACGAGAACGACGATGTCCGTCACCTGCGCACCCCGCGCCCTCATCGAGGTAAATGCCTCGTGGCCGGGTGTGTCCAGAAACACGATCTCTCGATTCTTGATGCGCACATGGTGAGCACCGATGGCCTGTGTGATGCCACCTGCTTCGCCGTCGATGACATTGGTCTGCCTGATGGCATCGAGAAGCGACGTTTTCCCGTGGTCCACGTGTCCCATAACGGTTACAACGGGTGCCCGCGTCCGGAGGTCCTCCGGTGCGCCTTCTTTCCGGGGCATTATTTCTTCCGTTTCAACGCCTACCGCCTCAACCTGATATCCGAACTCGGCGGCGACGATGGCGGCGGCGTCACTGTCGATGGATTGATTAATTGTCACCATCATGCCCAGGGAAATCAGCTTGCTCATGAGGTCGCTCGCCTTCACGCCCATCTTCTTGGCAAGATCACCCACTCGAATGGCATCTTCAATTCTGATGCGCCGCTTGATGGCCTTCGGTGTCGTTATCTCCGTTTTCTTCATGACGGCGGGTGCGACTTTTTTCTCTACCTTGTGAACCTTGCGGGTTTCCCTCTGAGGCTCAGACTCCCACAGCACGTTCTTCGCTTTCTTCTCACCTTTTTGCTTGAACAGGGCCTTTTTGCGGGGCGCCTTCTCCTCGGTGGACACGTCGACGGTCTTTTTCTTCTTCTGCTTCCCCTTGTGGTCGGCTTCGGCCGTTGTTTCCGCGCCCGGTTTTTTACCCTCTCCTGCCGTCGGTTCACTGGGGGTCCCGGAAGCGCTTGCACCCTTCCGGGCATCGGATTTTTGCTCAGCCGTCTGCTCAGAGCCGGTATCCTTGCGCGCACCCTTGACAAAACCGACGATCTTCGCCGGTGCCTGCCTTGGCAATTTTGTCGAGACCGTGATCGTCTCTTCCCGCGGTCCCGGCTCTTCTTCACGTTCCGGTGTTTCTGAAACCGGGAGTTCTTCCACCGTTTCCTCGGTCTCTTCGCTTTCGGCCGTTTCGGGCGTCGCCTCTTCCGGCTGAGACCGTTCCGCCTGCCGTCTCACTGACCGACGACGGATGACACCGGTGGCGACACGCTGCTCGACAACGGTATTGCGTTCGCCCAGGGCAAATTCTTGCCGTATTCTGTCGACATCTTCCTCTTCCAGGGTACTTGAGTGAGACCGCACCGCTATACCGAGCTTTTCCATCCGTTCGATGAGCTCTTTATTGTCCATTCCCAGGTCTTTCGCCAATTCGTACACTCGTATTTTGGACATTATGATGACTCCTCACTTGTCTCCCGTCTGCGGAGAGACGCTCTTACGATACCTCATCGATTTCTTCGGACTCCGTATTGTTTTCGATGAACCGGTTCGCCGCCTCAATCAACGCAGATACTTCGTCATCGCTTTTTCCCAGGATGGACGAGAGTCCTTCCGGCGGCGCCGATGCAACGGCGACAATACTTTTCAATCCTTTTTCATATAACAGTTCGGCCGTATCTTCATCAATACCGGGTAGTTTCATCAGCGATCGGATGTCTTCCGCCTCGGCCTCCGCCTTCGCCTGACTCTTAACGTCGATTTTCCAACCCGTCAGGCGGGCGGCAAGACGCACATTCTGACCGCTTTTCCCGATCGCCAGAGAGAGCTGGTCGTCGGGCACGATGACATCCATTATGCGATTATCTTCGTCCACCAGGACGGTATTGACTTTCGCCGGTGACAAGGCGCTGCACACATAGGAAACGGGATCGTCCGAATAGGGAACGATGTCAATTTTTTCCCCCCGCAGTTCCTGTACAACGCTCTGTACACGCGATCCCCGCATACCGACACAGGCACCAACGGGATCGATGTCCTTGTCATGTGACCGAACGGCAATCTTCGACCGGTTGCCCGGTTCACGGGCAACGCCCACGATTTCTATCATTCCCTCTGCGATTTCAGGGACCTCGATCTCAAAGAGGGTCTTGACAAAATAGGGATGCGTCCGAGACAGCAGAATCTGCGATCCCTTTGTCTGCCGTTTCACATCGTAGATATAGGCGCGAATCCGTTCGCCCCGCTTGAATGCACCGCGGTGAATCTGTTCCGCGGCGGGGATGACTCCCTCCGCACGGCCCAGATTAACAATAATGTTGCCCCCTTCAAAACGCTGGACAAAACCGTTGATCAGATCGCCTTTCCGGTCCTTGTACTCTTCATAGATATTGTCACGTTCAGCATCCTTCACTCGCTGAATGATGATCTGTTTCGCCGTCTGCACGGCAATACGCCCAAAACTTGAGGTGTCAAGCTTGATGCCGAGGCTGTCTCCCAATTCAGCATCTTCGTCCAGTTCCCTGTGAGCATCATCAATGGAGATCTGGAGTGCGGGATTCACGACCTTGTCCACGACCGTCTTGAACTGAAACACTTCCACCTCACCGGCTTCATCGTTGTACTGGGCCTCGAGGTCAAGATCCTGGCCCAGTTTTTTGCGCGCTGCGGTTAAGACGGCGACTTCGAGCGCATCGACGATTGATTCCCTCTCAATCCCCTTTTCCTTGCTTAACAAATCGATCAGTCGTTTAAGATCTGGTATCATCTCATCTATCCTTCCGCTCAAAATTCGTAATGGAGATGCGCTTTCGCCACGCGATCATAGGGAATGTGGTGCTTTTCGCCGTCAACATCCAGTATGATTGTCTTCTCGTGTTCATCGAAGCGGCAATCCTCCAAGCGGCCCGTATAGTTTTTTCTGCCGTTTACCTTTTCCGTCAAGCAAATCGTCACCGTTTCTCCCTGAAAACGGATGAAATCTTTTTCCCTCGTCAGGGGCCTGTCAAGACCCGGTGATGATACTTCGAGATTATAGGGGCCGGACGGCACATTGTAAACATCAAGGATATCGCCGACCTGATTGCTGATGAGTGCGCAATCGTCGACGGTGATACCACCGTCCTTATCAATAAACAATCTCACGATTCCCCGTGATCGACCCGGTATCCATTCACAGTCGACAAGATCCATCCCTTCCGATTCGACAACCGGTTCCACCAGTTCGCATATTCTGTCACGAACATCACGGTAGGAACCTATCCCGGTTCCTCTCATTACACCACCCATGAGCAAAAATAAAAAAGTGGGCCAAGCCCACTTTCACATTACGTGATAATGATCGTGCTTCGTACCACAAATAAAATGAGAGTGCAAGAATAAAAATGGAGCGGGCGATGGGAATCGAACCCACGACGTCCAGCTTGGGAAGCTGACATTCTACCGCTGAATTACGCCCGCCGTGCTGCACCATATTAATCAACCCGCAAGGAATGTCAAGCCCTTTTATCGTGCATTCATCCCGCGAAAAAGCGGGGTCCGTGGCATGCCGGCATGGTCGGGAATACTTATCGGTCCGGACCCTTACACCGTATCGTGACGGAGCGACCATGGGCATCCAATCCTTCCGCAGCGGCAAAGGCAGCGATCATATCGCCGTAGCGCCTGAGTGCCGGTTCGGCGAAGGAGACCACGCTCGTCCTTTTCACGAAATCGTAAACACCCAGGGGCGAAGCAAATCGCGCCGTTCCGCCCGTCGGCAGGATATGATTCGAACCGGCCAGGTAGTCACCCACCGCTTCCGGCGTGTGGTGACCGAGGAAAACGGCACCGGCGTTTCTCACCCTGCCGAGCAGTGTTTTCGGCTCACCAACCATCAGTTCCAGATGCTCCGGTGCAATGTCACTGGCGATGTCCGCCGCCTCTTCCAGCGTGTTCGTTATGATAATGGCACCGTAGTCCGTCAGGGACCGGGCGGCAATGGACGATCGCGGCAGCCGCGCACATTGGTCTTCCACCGACCGTGCCGTCTGCCGGGCAAGCACCGGAGATGGCGTAATCAGTACCGCACTGGCCATGGCATCGTGCTCCGCCTGTGACAGAAGGTCCGCCGCAACATAGTCCGGATTCGCCGTCTCATCAGCGATGACCACGATCTCACTCGGTCCCGCGATCATATCGATACCCACGGAGCCGAAGACAATTTTTTTCGCAGTGGCCACGTAAATATTCCCCGGTCCGACGATTTTGTCCACGCGGGGCACCGATGCCGTTCCGAAGGCCAGGGCGGCAACGGCCTGGGCGCCACCGATTTGAAAGACACGACCGACGCCGGCCATCCGCGCGGCGGCGAGAATCAGGGGATGAATCATACCTTTTCGACCCGGTGTGGCCAGCACTACTTCCTGTACGCCGGCAATCCGCGCAGGAACCGCCGCCATGAGTACCGTCGACGGGTAGGGTGCCAGCCCGCCCGGGGCATAGATTCCGACCCGTTCGAGGGGCGTGATCATCTGCCCGATTTCCACATCCGGCTCGTCATCGTTCATCCACGATGTCTCCCGCTGCCGCCGATGATACCGTTCCAGACGCTCCACGGCCACCGAGAGGACTTCCCGGAGAGATGCGTCAATCGTGTTAACGGCGGCATCACACTCCGCCGCACCCACTTCCACCGTGTCCGCATCGATCGGGTTGCCGTCATAGGTGGCCGTGTACTCAAAGAGGGCTTCGTCGCCCCTCCTTTCCACCTCGGACACAATCAGCGATACCGTCTCAAGGACGGAGGGATCGATATTCCGACCGCGATGACGGATACGGTGACAGATTTCAAAAAAGTCCGCGTCCTGTGAATGGATAATGCGTATCGTCACGATGGCACTCTCCTGATGTCGGCACCGCAGGCCGACAGTTTTTCTTCGATGCGCTCGTAGCCGCGGTCCAGATGATACACACGGGACACTATTGTTTCTCCCTCGGCGGCGAGACCGGCAATAATGAGAGAGGCGGACGCCCTGAGGTCCGTAGCCATAACGGGGGCTCCCCGCAGACGAGGCACGCCTCTCACGACGGCGTGATTGCCCTCAATAACGATATCGGCGCCGAGTCGCATCAGTTCGTTCACGTGCATGAATCTGTTTTCGAAAACCGTTTCACTGATGACACTCGTTCCCCGGGCGATCGTCATGAGCGCCATCATCTGCGCCTGATAGTCCGTGGGAAACCCCGGATAGGGCAGTGTCGTCACATCGACACTGCCTACCGCACCGTCAGCCCGCACCCGCGCGGAGTCTGGATAGGTATCAACGGTAATGCCCGTTTCGTTCAGCTTCGTCACCAGTGCGTCCAGGTGCGGCGGATTGCATCCTGTCAGCAGCACCTCTCCGCCCGTTATGGCGGCGGCGATCATGTACGTTCCCGCTTCGATCCTGTCAGGGATGACCGATGCCTCCACGGCATGAAGGTCCCGTACCCCCTCAATGGTAATAACGTTCGTTCCCGCCCCCTGTATTCGTGCACCCATGGCATTCAACACGTCGGCCAGATTAACGATTTCAGGTTCACGGGCGGCATTTTCCAAGACGGTGGTGCCGTCGGCCAGGGCCGCCGCCATCATGATGTTTTCCGTCCCCGTCACCGTGGAGACATCGAAAAAGATGGTGGTGCCCCGTAACCGCTCCACCCGGGCGTCGATGTATCCATCGACCAGTTCGATCCGAGCGCCGAGCGCCTGCAGCGCCTTGAGGTGCAGATTGACCGGCCGCGCGCCGATGGCGCATCCGCCGGGCAGTGAAACCCGCGCCCGTCCCCACCGGGCCAGGAGGGGACCGAGGACGAGGATCGACGCGCGCATTTTCCGCACAATATCATAGGGAGCCTCATGGCATGAACAGTTGCCCGCATTGATTTTCACCGGATCGCGTCCCGTGACTTCGACACCCAAGGTCCGGAGGAGATTCTTGATCGACTCGATATCGACAAGATCGGGAATGTTGTGGAAGGTGTTCCATCCATCCGTCAGCAGGGCCGCCGTGATAATCGGCAAGGCGGCGTTTTTTGACCCGCTCACATGAACGGTGCCGGAAAGAGGCGTGCCCCCGCGAATAACGATCTTATCCATCGATTTTTCCTCTCACCGCTGTGACCACGCGGTCGATACCAGCCGCATCGGCGCGAAACGTGACTGAATGAAAGGCCGGCGCAGCGCGGAAAAGTTCTTCTACGGACCGCCTCTGCCCGTCGCCGATTTCCATGATTAACCGGCCCCCCGCTACCAGGCGATCGGGTGCCTGGGCAATCAGTGCCCGGTGACATTCCGTTCCCACCGGCCCGGCCACGAGGGCCTTTCGCGGCTCACGACATAGGCCGTCACGAGAGAGCGCGTCGCAATCATGCCACGACAGATAGGGCGGATTGGAAAGCAGAAGATCAAATCGTCCCGAGACCGATGCACACATATCGCCGCAGAAAAAGCGTATCCGAGACGAGACTCCGTGGCGCCGGGCGTTTTTTCGCGCGACAGCAAGGGACTTGCGGCTGATGTCTCCGGCCAGGAAAAACGCATCGGGTCGCTCGCATGCCAGGGTGATGGTGATGGCACCACTTCCCGTTCCGATCTCCAAGACACGCGGCGCAGCGTTCATCGTACCGTCCAGACAGCGGAGTGCTTCCTCGACGAGGAGTTCCGTCTCCGGGCGCGGCACGAGCACATCCGGGCACACCTCAAAATCACGGGACCAGAATTCTTTGATCCCGGTAATATAGGCAACGGATTCACCCGACAGGCGGCGGTTCACACAGGACACGAAGCGGCGGCGTGCATCCCCGGTAAGCCGTGACGAGCCGTCCAGATAGAGTACATGGCGCTCACAGCCGCAACAATGGGCAAGGAGAACGTCCGCGTCAAGGCGCGGCGTGTCAAGGTCCGCCTGTTGAAACAGGGACTCAGCTGCCCGTCGCAGCGCGGCAAGCGACACCGCGCTTTCCGGAAGGGAAAGGGTACTGTTCTCCGCCTGTAGTACTGGTGTCGGTATCATATCACCCTTTTCTGCGTTATACTGTGTAACCCTCAGCATCCCGCCATGCGGACATGGCCCGTGAGCTCCGTAAACACGCCCTCCCGTCGGATGGTTCTACCATGAGGAGCCGGTCCGAGCATCATCACGGGCTGCGTTTGTCCGTGCAGCGCACGTTTCATCCCACATGTAGGGCACGTGTCCGCCCGATGCGAACCATTATGATTCCGCAGAGGCCTGTAACGCTTCCGCCTGAAAATGGGCTACCAGTGTATCTATTATGTGTTGTATATTGCCGTCAAGGATTTCGGAGAGGTTGTACACTGTTAATCCGATACGATGATCCGTCACCCGGCCCTGGGGAAAGTTGTATGTCCGAATTCTCTGACTCCTGTCACCGCTGCCCACCTGCTTCTTGCGCGTTTCCGAAATGGCGGCCTGCTGTTCCTGCTGCATTTGATCATAGAGGCGAGCCCGTAATACTTTCAGCGCTTTCGCCTTGTTCTTGTGCTGTGATTTTTCGTCCTGGCAGGTAACAACGAGTCCCGTCGTCATATGAGTGATGCGGACGGCTGAATCCGTCGTGTTCACACTCTGACCCCCGTGTCCCGTGGAGCGAAAGACGTCGATTCTCAAATCGTTGGGATCGATGGTCACTTCCACATCTTCCGCTTCGGGAAGAACGGCAACGGTCACGGCGGAGGTGTGGATGCGTCCCTGGGCTTCGGTCACGGGGACACGCTGGACACGGTGGACACCGCTTTCGTATTTCAACATGCTGTAAGCCCCCTGTCCTTCAACGAGGGCGATCACCTCTTTAAAACCGTCACCCGTTGCGGACGGGCTGGCGCTGACGAGTTCCACGCGCCACCCCCGCGACTGAGCATACATGGCGTACATGCGAAACAGATCATTGGCGAAAAGGGCCGCCTCTTCACCCCCCGTCCCCGCTCGAATCTCAACGAAGACGTTTTTTGCATCGTTCGGGTCCGTCGGTAGAAGCAGCACCTTCAGCCGTTCCTCCAAAGAACGAGACTTCTCCTTAAGCAGGGCGATTTCCTCCTTGGCCATCTCCCGGAGATCGTCGTCGCTTTCCCTGAGGAGAACCTGATTTTCCTCACGTTCAGATTCCGTTTTGATATAATCGCGGTACGTTTCAATGATGTCGGCAAGATCGGAATGTTCCTTGGCATATGTCTGGTAGACGCTGTAGTTGTTGATGACATCGGGATCGCTCAGAAGAGATTCCAATTCATCATAGCGCTTTTCGATTTCCTTCAATTTTCCAAACATGGGCTCGCTCTGAAATGATCAATCCTGTGGAGGGCACACCGACAGAATATCGGCATTCACGGTCGACCATGCCGACGTGATCTTTGTATACAAGGCACCGTCTGTATCCCGGAGGGATAAGTTATGCTTTCTTCGCCTTTTTCTTCGCCGGTGTGACGTTCTCGTATTTCCTTCTGAACTTTTCGACTCGTCCCGCCGTATCGACCATTTTCTGTTTTCCCGTGAAAAACGGATGGCACTGTGAACAGATTTCTACCTTGATCTCTTGGCGCGTCGATCGCGTGGTAAAAGTATTGCCGCAGACACAGGTGACCGTCGCCTCTTTATACTCAGGATGAATGCCTTCTTTCATTATAATGTGTAACCTCCTTCGTGCTGAAAAGCGGTAGATTATATCGATCTGGGAAATAATTTCAAGCTATTTATTATACTATCTCAGGAATCTCGGATTTTCCCCATACCGGCAGAAACGATGTTGCAGTTCACGGGCGAATAATCCGTCCAGCGAGATCGTTTCCCGGCTTTACCGGCGGCATTTGTCAGCAAGGGCCCGTTTCGAGAGAATCCGGGCACCGCATGACATGGTCGTTACTGATTCATCGACTCGAGAAATTCCTGATTTGATTCTGACCGTCTGAACTTGTCGATAATAAACTCCATGGCATCGACGGGGGTCATCTCCTGGAGGAGGCGTCTCAAAATCCACACCCTGTTGAGTGTTTCCTTCGGCACCAGCAATTCCTCCTTGCGTGTTCCCGAGCGAATCAGATCAAAGGCGGGGAAGACACGCCTGTCGGCGCAACGCCGGTCGAGGTGGAGTTCCATATTGCCCGTACCCTTAAACTCTTCGAAGATCACCTCATCCATACGGCTGCCCGTATCGATGAGTGCCGTGGCGACAACGGTGAGACTTCCGCCGTTTTCGATGTTCCTGGCCGCACCGAAGAAGCGCTTCGGTTTGTGTAGCGCATTCGAATCGACGCCGCCGGACAGCACCTTGCCGCTGGGGGGAACGACCGTGTTGTAGGCACGGGCGAGACGGGTGATACTGTCGAGAAGGATGACCACGTCATTGTTGTGTTCCACAAGCCGTTTTGCCTTTTCCAGCACCATTTCAGCGACCTGGACGTGACGTGACGCCATTTCATCAAAGGTGGAGGATACCACCTCCCCCTGGACGCTTCGTTCCATGTCCGTCACTTCCTCAGGCCGTTCATCGATGAGAAGTACCATGAGTATGACGTCGGGGTGGTTCGCCGTGATACTGTTGGCAATATCCTTCAGAAGCACCGTTTTGCCCGCCCGCGGCGGCGATACGATCAGTGCCCGCTGTCCTTTGCCGATCGGCGTGAAGAGATCCATGACCCGCGTGGAGTAGTTCTCCGCGTCGGATTCCATAACGAGCCGTTCTTCAGGATAGAGGGGCGTCAGATTGTCAAAAAGAATCTTGTCCTGTGCCGCCTCGGGCGGTTCGAAGTTGATCGAATCCACCTTGAGCAGGGCGAAATACCGTTCCCCTTCCTTGGGCGGCCGCACCTCTCCTGAAATGATATCTCCCGTCCGGAGATTGAAGCGGCGTATCTGCGACGGCGAAACGTAGATGTCGTCAGGTCCGGGCAGATAATTATAGTCGGGTGACCGCAGGAACCCGAAGCCGTCCGGCAGTGTTTCCAAAATTCCCTCACCGGTAATGACACCGTTCGTCTCAGCCTGATACTGGAGAATGGCGAAGATGAGGTCCTGCCGCCTCATTCCGCTTGCGCCGGGCATATTCAAGTCCTTGGCAAGCTCATTCAGTTCCTCAATTGAACGTTTTTTCACCTCTGATATATTCATATACCATCCCTCTTGTTGCGTACGATTTTACCTGTCGTGAATCCATATCTCAGGATTGAACAAAGAACAATTGCATTGCTCCACGTGACGTGGCAATGGGAGAAATCAGCTCTCACAAAATATGAAACACTCCGGGCATCGCGTTCTCTGACAATTAGTAAGAACTCTTGGAGTACTTCAAAATGGAAGGATTAAGCTAGAGTTCGTGTACAGTATGGACTCCTACCCCAGTCTGCCCATCATGTCAAGAATTTTTTCAGTGGGATCACCCCTTTGAAGAGTCGATGTATCATAGCACAATAAAATTCAAATGTCTCCCTGTTTTTTCGCCGTCTCGTCTGTGTGAAAAAAAGAGGTCCTTCCGGCACGACGTGCACAGACGGACGCTGCAAAGCGCTTCCCGTCTGATCCCCGCATTCAGCAACTGTCTTTCGTTGGCCAGCGTCAGATCAAAGGTCCATTTCCCCTTACCGCGATCGTGAAGGGCAGGCAGGTTCGCCTCACGCTGATTGATCTGCGTAGCCACTGCTTCATCGATTTCGTAGCAACAGGGACCGATGGAGGGACCGAGCACCGCCATCACATCGGAGGGAGATGAACCGATGATTTCCTTAAAACACGTCACCGCTCGAGAGGCAATGCCCGCGGCGGTCCCCCGCCAGCCCGCATGCACCGCGCCGACGGCCTTTTTGCAGGAATCATAGAGCAGAATCGGCAGGCAATCGGCAGTCTTGACGGCACATGCCCGTCCGGGTAACGCGGTGATAATGCCGTCCGCCTCGGGTTCCTCCTTTCCCACCGGATCATTACCATAATGAGTGATCCGTGTCCCATGCACCTGACTCACTGTCACAAAGTGCTCCCGAGGAAGCGAAAAAGCTTGGGAGAGGCGCCGCCAGTTCTCGGCAACGGCGGCGGGATCGTCCCGTTCACGGGAGCTTATGTTGAGGTTTTCACAAAGTCCCTCGCTGATGCCGCCACACCGCGTGCAGAAAGCGTGTTTCACACCCCGTTCCACCAGGGCAATTGATTCAACGACCGTCACCGTTCCCCGCGTGATGATGCGAAACCCGTCGGCGGGTTCCGTCCATTCATGCGCCAGATGCACGTCCTTATTCATTCCGGATGCTATCCTCCAAAGCGGTACAGACCGCGGCCATATCCGTCGGGAGCGGCGCGGAAAAGTGCCGTTTTGCTCCATCCACGGGGTGCCGAAAGGCGAGAGACGCGGCATGAAGGGCCTGGCGATGGAGGGAAAGCAGTGCCCGTCGCGCATCGCCGTTTTGCATGCGTTTGATACGCTGCGTCGCCTTGCCGTAAACGGCGTCACCGACAACGGGATAGCCGATGCTGTTCAGGTGAACACGAATCTGGTGGGTCCGGCCAGTCATGATCCGGACATCAAGCAGCGTCGCCGTTCCGTACCGGCGTTCCACACGCCACCGTGTTTCTGCTGTCTTCCCCCGGGTACTTGCCGTGGACATCCTCTTCCTGTCCCGCGGGTGGCGCCCGATGGCATGATTCACGACACCGCTGTCATCGCGCATATCACCGACGACGAGCGCCAGATAGTGTTTTTCCACCGTATGATCGGCGAACTGCCGCGCAAGTGAGCGGTGGGTTGCATCGTTTTTCGCCACCACCATGACACCCGATGTCTCCTTGTCGAGCCGGTGCACGATCCCCGGACGCAGAACTCCCCCGATGCTGGACAGATCATGACAGTGAAAAAGGAGTGCATTGACGAGGGTCCCCCGATTATGACCCGCCGCCGGATGAACGACGATGCCGGCGGGTTTATCAAGTACGATGAGCGACGCATCTTCATAGAGAACAGTCAGGGGAATATCTTCCGCCGGGCAGGACGACGGTTCCGGGGCACGCCGGGTGACGGCGACCACATCACCCTCTCTGACGCGATAATGCGGTTTCACCACCGTTCCGTTGACCGTCACCATGCCGTCGTCGATTGCCTTCTTCACCTGAGAACGACTGAGTCCCTCGTCGCATTCCGCTACAAAAAGATCAATACGTGTCGCGGCATCACGTGACGACACGACAACGGTCACGGGCGCCATATCGGGTACTTGCTCCATAGGATCGCTCTCAGGTGTGCGACGGGGACTGATCATCAGGACTGTCGGGAATGAAGATGCTCGTGAGTCCCTGCTCTATGGCGGGAAAGTCGTCTTCACGCACGGTCCGCATGTCCATGAGCGCCTCACCCTCGGCAATGCGGGTTATTATGGGCACGGCACAGTCACGGAGGGCCCTGTCGAGACGACTGGCCGACAGGTGAGGGGCGGTCAGGGCAATCAGTGTCGTTTCTATCTCCTGCGTGGGCAGTGATCCGCCACCGGAGAGGGCGGTTCCCGTTTTTATCGTTACAGAAAGTCCCGGCAGGTTACGCTCTTTGAGCCGGGCGATGAGTGCTTCGCCCCGTGTCCTCACATCATCCGGTGACTCCGTCAGGGCACGCAGGATGCCGATGCGGCTGGTTACCCGATCCTCTTCGAAATAGAGTTTCATCGTCCCTTCCAGCGCCGCCAGGGTCATTTTATCGATTCTCAGCGCGCGGTTCAGGGGATTTTTCTTTATGAGGGAGAGGTATTCCTCCCTGCCCACGATGATACCTGCCTGAGGACCACCGAGGAGTTTGTCACCGCTGAAGGTAACCACATCCACGCCGGTCCGCACCACCTCCTGAACGGTGGGTTCCCGTTGAAAACCGGCATCCTGCAGATCCACAAAGCACCCGCTGCCCAGATCATCGGCCACGGGAAGCTGTCGTTCCCGTCCCAGAGCAACGAGACGGGGAAGGTCGACGTCCTCGGTGAATCCGACGGTCCTGAAGTTGCTGGTGTGCACTTTCAGGATCAGTGCCGTCCTGTCGCCGATAGCATGCTCGTAATCGAAAAGGTGGGTCCGGTTCGTCGTCCCCACCTCCCTGAGGACGGCGCCGCTCTTTTCCATCACCTCGGGGATCCGGAAAGATCCCCCGATCTCGATGAGCTCCCCCCGGGAGATGATTGTTTCACGACCCTGAGACAGCGTGTTCAGCACGAGGAGAACGGCGGCGGCATTGTTGTTCACGACGAGGGCATCTTCCGCGCCCGTCAGGGCGCAGAGTACGTCGCGCACATGGTCGTACCGGATACCCCGCTTCCCCTCATGGAGGTCGTATTCAAGATTGGAATAGCCGGATGACACGTCGATGACACGGTCGATGGCCTCACGGCTCAAGGGCGCCCGTCCCAGGTTCGTGTGCAGGATGATGCCCGTTGCATTGACCACACGGCGGAGACTGTATTCACGCAGCCGCCTGATGCGGCGGGTGACCTCTTCGGCGGCTTGCTCCGTGGAGGGGAACGAAATGACCGCCTTGTCCGCCGACGCGATGAGAGCACGGCGGGACTCATCCACCACGCGGCGGCAGATATCGACGACAACGGCACGCGGGACAGTGAAACGATTACCCCTTTTTTCCAGGGCGGAAAGAATCTCATCGATTTTCGGCAACTGCCGCAAAAGTTCCTGTTTTTTCCCGTTCATATCGAAAAACCTGGTCTGTCCACATCAACCCCTGTCAGCGTTTCACGCCGCGGAAGAAGTCCCGGAAATTATTGACGGCGATAAAAAACTCCCTCATCATGACAACGCCGAAGTAGCGTCCCCGGCGCGTCACCTGGCCGACATCGTTTCCGTATCGTATCCCCCCGGCAAGGGAAAAGGCAAGTATTTCTTTCCACAAGGCCGCGAGCGGTGACACGCCGTATTTATCCCGGAAAAAGGCGCCCGGGACGGACAAACCAAAATATTTCATGAGAAAGTCGTACCGCATCTGTTCGCGGCGGGAAAATCGGCGGACACCCACAACGGGGATCTCGTTTCTCATGACCCGGTCACAGTACTCATCGATGCGGAAGGTGTTCGCGTAGCAACACCCGTCGAAATACCCGATGGATCCGCTGCCGAGACCGGCATACTCATCATAATCAACGATGTATTCATCGATCATGCTGTCCCTCCGGGAAAAACACCAGGCGGACACTGCGTGAAATGCCTGGCACAGTTCATCCACAATGAGGGAATAACAGCGTTTTTCCCTGCCGTAATCGACGCGGCCCAGCGTCGCTTCGACGGTGGCGCGCGTCGAATCGGACACCATCAGGGGGTAATAGGTCACCTGGTCAACGCCGCTGTCGCGGAGCACCGTGCAGTCACGCCGCAGGGTCTCGTCACCCTGCGTGGGAAAATTGAAGATCATGTCAGCGTTCACCGTATCGAAGCGGCCCCGGATTGCGGCGAGGCGGTGTTGTATCTCCGCGCCGCTCCCGTACTTTTCATATCGTCCCATCGCCCGGAGAAGCGTGTCATCGAAACTCTGGACACCGACGGACAGTCGATTCACACCCGCCTCCGCAAGGAGCGCCGCTGTCTGATCCGTCACGTGGTTCGGGTTCGTCTCCACCGAGATTTCCCGGATACTGAAGTGTTTCTTCGCCCAGGCAAGCGTTTCCGCCAGCTCATCTATCATGATCGTCGGCGTACCGCCGCCGACGTAGAGGCCGGTAAAATCATAGCCGCGCTCCGCATAGAGTTCGATTTCCCGGCGCAGGGCACGAAAATAGCGCATGCACAGAGAGGCATCAAACGTGACCCGGTGAAAGGAACAGTAGGGACACAAACTTTCACAGAAGGGAACGTGCAGGTAGAGAAGCCGGTCGGGTCCGCCGCGATTCGGCGGCACCGTAAAACCGCTTTCCTCTCTGAAAAACATCGCCCGGGCGCACGCACGCCGCGCGATCCGCGTCAGTAACGATTCAACAACCATGGCATGTCCTTCTTCCTCACATAATGCTGCCGAGGCTAGCAAATGTCCGGGAAAGTATCAAGGCAAACCGGTGCCACGTTGAAATAATGGCCCCGTGATGTTATAGAAAGGGGAAAAAGTTAAGAAGGAATTGCATCTATGACGGAAATGAAGGTGTGGGCACTCTGGCGAGACGGAAAAATTGCAGAGGACGAGGCGCGGCTGCTCCGGCAGAAGGCGGGGGAGGTTCCGGTACCATTTGATGACGACGGTAAACGGGACATCGCCCGAGTGGAGGATTCCTTTCTGGAGAGAGATGATGCCGCGGGTTTGGCCGCACCTCAGATCGGCATCAGTAAACGGATCATCGCCTTTCGCAGTAAAAGTATAGACGGCATGCCACGCCGGGGCAGCGACGACTACGAAGTCCTCATCAACCCCCGCATTACCCAGGCGCGGGGAGACAAGATCAAAGACACGGAAGGATGCCTGTCCTGTCCCGATCTCAACGTGGACGTCGTCCGTTTCCAGACGGTCAAGGTAAAGGCCCTCGATAAGAACGGCAACACGGTGAACAGGCGGTATACAGGTTTTATCGCCCGTGTCGTCCAACACGAGATCGATCACCTTGAGGGGACGCTCATCGTCGACCGGGGAACACGCATCTATTATCCGCAGGACAAGGCGGCCTTCTTCCGGTCCCTTTTCAGTGAAAAATAAACCGCGACTTATAGCATTATTTTCGGTATGATGCGTGATGGCAGTCGGTGACTCTGCCGGGTGAACCCGCGGCAAAAACGAGGAACAAGAATGGAACTGACGCAGGAACATATTGAACGGTGTGCCGACATTCTCATCTGGGGACTGAAAACGGCACGGACCGCTCCCTTCGTACGGAACGATATCATTCTCATTCGATACGACAAGCCCGCTTTGGACCTGGCCGAGGCTCTGTACGTCCGTCTCCTTGACCACGGTATGAACGTCATCCCGCGCATGGGTCTGTCCTGGACCATGGAACGGGACTTTTTCACCCATTCGAGTCGGCGCCAGATCGTGTTCGTCCCCCCCGGCGAGGATATCCTCCACCGGGCCCTCAATGGCACTATCGTCCTCAGGGCACCGGAATCTCTGACACACCTCAGTGACGTGGACCCGAAGAAAATCGGCAAGGCGCTCCTCTCACGCAAGCCGCTCCGTGCAATATTGGACCGGCGGGAGGAAACCGGAGACTTCGGATGGACGCTGACGACGTATCCCACCGGGGAACTGGCACGCCGGGCGCGTCTCTCTCTCTCCTCCTACACGGAACAGATGATACGGGCATGCTTCCTTGACGATAAAGAGCCCGTGAAAAGGTGGCGGGAAATCTACCGCCACGCCACGCGTATTAAAAAATGGCTGAACAGCCACGATGTGCGGCAGTTTCACGTGGAATCAGAACACACGGATCTCACCATCCGTCGCGGTGAGGCGCGCCAGTGGATCGGCATATCGGGACATAATATTCCCAGTTTCGAGCTGTTCCTGTCCCCGGACTGGCGCGGCGCAACGGGGACGTATCACGCCAACCAGCCCACCTATCGCAGCGGCAATTACGTCGAGGGCATTCACCTCGTCTTTGAGAAGGGTCGGGTCCGGTCGCTCCGTGCCGATGTGGGTGAAGCCTTCGCACGGAAACAAATTACCATCGACGGCGGTGCAAATCGCATCGGCGAATTCTCCCTCACGGACGTGCGGTTTTCCCGTATCGACCGTTTCATGGCTGATACGCTCTACGACGAGAACTACGGCGGGGATGACGGGAACTGCCACATAGCCCTGGGTGCCTCCTATGCCGACACGTATGACGGCAATCCGGCGGACCTGACGGACAAGCGCAAAAAGGCTCTCGGTTTTAACGATTCGGCCCTGCACTGGGACCTGATCAACACGGAACCGAAAACGGTCACGGCACACCTCGCCACGGGAAAACGAAGGATTATCTATGAGGCGGGACAGTTTACCTATTGAGAGCCCGACGGGAGAGGGGCGGAACGTTGCCCACAGGGGGAACGGACAAACACGGACAGTATTATTGAACATTATAATCATAAGAACCGCCACGCAGGAGAAGTCGGCGTATGAACGGTGATGGTAGGGAGACAACACGTATCCTGATCGTCGAAGATGAAGAGATCGTCGCCCAGGATATTCACCAGGTTCTCGAATCCCTGGGATATACCGTCACATCCCACGTCACAACCGGCGAAGAGGCCGTCGCAAAGGCGGAAGCGGACGTACCGAACATCATTCTTATGGATATCAAGCTCGCCGGGGACATGAACGGCATCGAGGCGGCCGAGATCATTCAGAGGAAATTCGCCATTCCCGTTATTTTCCTGACGGCCTATGTCGATGACGAGACGTTGAACCGCGCGAAAATCACCGATCCTTTCGGGTACGTGTCAAAACCGTTCAAGGACCGGGACCTGTTAAGTGCCGTCGAAATAGCACGCCAAAGAAGCACCACCCAAAAGGCACTGTGTGAAAGGGGAGACCAGTTTCGTTCGATCATCGAGGGAAACGCAGACGCCATCATCATCACCGACGAGAGGGGAACGATCCTGTTTGCCAATACCGCGGCGGAGTCAATCTTCGCCTGTCCCGTGGCCGACATGATCGGCGGGGACTTCGGCTTTTCCCTCAGCGACAGTGTACAGCAGGAACGGGACATAACGGGACAAGACGGACGGGTCACGCCCGTGGAGCTGCGGGTCGCCTCCATGCAGTACAAGGGAAAGAGCGCCTATATCGCAGCACTGCGGGATATCGCAGACCGCAAAAATGCCGAGGCGGAAGCACGGCGTCAGCAGGCACGCATCCGGTCTGTTTTTGAACACTCCCGGGAGGGCATGGTGACCCTCGATACGGAGGATCGCATCGTCACCGTGAACCGGAGTTTTGAAACCTTATTCGGATATACGGAGGAAGAACTGCGCGGCCGAAATATCGTTGAATGTCTTGCTCCCGGTCAGGACGACGTGACCTCGCAGAATGTTAAAGAAACTGTCAGGCTTTCCATCGGAATGGAAGCGCACCGCCGCAGAAAAGACGGAACGATGATCGATGTCTCTATATCCGGCGGCCCCATCGTTGTCGACGGTGAGAGGGAAGGATTCTTCGTCATCTACCGCGACATCGGCAAGCAAAAACAGGCCGAACGGGAGATCATGAGGAATTATGAAACGATTCAGTCCGTTCTCGAGGGCACCGCTCAGGCCCTGGCGACGGCCGTCGAGTTGCGGGACCCTTATACGGCGGGACACCAGCACCGGGTCACCCGTCTGGCCTGTGCCATCGCGGATGAAATCAATCTCGATGATGACCACGTAAAGGGCATCCGTATTGCCGCATCAATTCACGACATCGGCAAGATTCATGTCCCTGCGGAAATACTGAGCAAACCCGACGCACTGACGGACATGGAATTCAATATCGTCAAGCTTCATCCCCGCGTCGGGTACGGCCTTTTGAAAAACATCGATTTTCCCTGGCCCATCGCCGATATCATTCACCAGCACCATGAACGGCTGGACGGTTCCGGCTACCCGCAGGGACTGACTGAGAAAGATATACTGACGGAATCGAAGGTACTCTCCGTCGCTGATGTGGTCGAGGCAATGATTTCACACCGCCCCTACCGCACCGCCCTCGGTATCGACGCGGCGCTCGATGAAATCAGGGCGGGCCGGGGCACAAAATACGATGCCCGCGCCGTCGATGCGTGCGTAACACTCTTCACGAAACGGGGATACACCATGGAGGATAACGAATAATCGGTGGAACGCCCTGAGCACGATATAGTTTTCTACCATGGTCACATCAGACCGTTAAAACGGTCCTTTCCCGACAGGTATAATCATCGGTGTTGCGCCCGAAACGGAGGTGTCCCCGCATTGACCAACAGGAAATGCACCGCAACATCTTTACAAATCGCCTAACTTATTATAATAATGATCACGTCCGGGTGAGATGGTCATGACGGAATGACTGCCCGGAACCTCACCACCATGGATGGAAAACGTTTATGGCCAGCGGCAGGACCATTTTCATTGTTGAGGACGAACTGATTCTGGCACTGGATTTGAAAGAGACGCTGGAACGCCATGGCTTCGAGGTCATCGGCCATTCCGTCACGGGGGAGGAGGCAATCACGCAGATACTGAAGAGGCCGCCCGATGTCATTCTCATGGATATCAAGCTTGCCGGGCGGATTACGGGGATTGAAGCGGCACGGGAAATCCGTAAGTCGATCAATGCGGTGCTCATTTACTGTACGGCCTATTCAAACAGTGAAATGCTGTCAGAAGCCGAGGACACGTGTCCCTTCGCATTCATTACCAAGCCTTTTACGGAAACATCCCTGATCGGCGTTCTCGGAGAAGCGCTGACCGCCGGGGCGGTTCCTCTCCACCCATGAATTGCCATTCAGAAACGCCGGTTTTTCTCATCGTGGCGATCATATACAGAGGGATGCGCGGATGATACGCTTGTTCGGACATCTATTCCACAGTTGCGGGACGATCCTCCTCATTGGCATCATGATCACCTTTGGTCTGAATACAACGGCGGTTTCTGCGGGGACAGCGCCCGAGCATCAGACACAGAACTTGTCTCGTGCGAGTTCACCGCCGGTCAGTACTTCGGAAGATCCGCGACTCACCGGCGTTTCTGACAATCCGACAGGTGTGCATGACGACAGCGGCCCGTCCCGTACGGCCATCGTCATTTTTTTTGTTGCCGCAATACTCATCGGTGCCGCCCTGCACGGGGTCCTGGTAAAGCGCCACAATAAGTCCTTAACGGAACTACGTAATATGCTTCGCGAAAGCGAAGACCGTTACCGTCATCTCTTTCAGAACAGCCCCTTTGCCGTTGCCGTGTTCCGTCCCTGCAGTAATGGAAACGATTTTATTATTGAGGATATAAACGCCGCAGCCGAGAAGATCGACGTTCTCCGGAGAGACGCGGTCATCGGCCGGTCGATAAAAGACGTATTCCCCGCCGCTGAGGATTCCGGGTTCCTGGACATACTCAGAGGCGTGGTAGGAACGGGCAAGCACCGCCAGTCCGGCACGTGGTACTACGAGGATGACCGCATCGCGGGATGGCGCGATGGCGCCGTCCATGCGATGCCGTCCGGCTATGTCATCGCGCTCTACCGTGATGCAACGCAGGAAAAAACACGGGATCATCGCCTTTCACTGAGCGAGGAAACGATCCGCGCCATTCTGAACGTGCCTACAGACATCTCGATGGTCCTCAGCACGGAAGGAAAAATCATCGATGTGAACGAAACGGCGGTGCACCGTCTGGGTACGTTGCGGGAGCAGTTGATCGGGCGGGATCTCTGGTCCCTTTTCCCGCCGGAAGTCGCGGAGCGCCGGAAGGCATATATCGACATCGTACACATGACGCGGGAAGCAGTACGGTTCGAAGATGAACGGGACGGGAGGTGGAACGACACGGTGATATCACCCGTTTTTGACAACGACGGGACGGTAACGCGCACCATCGTCATTGCCCGGGACATTACGGAGCGGAAGATGATGGAAGAGCGTATACAGCACCTCAACGACGTTCTCCGTGCCATCAGAAACGTCAATCAGCTCATCACCGTGGAGAAAGACCGGGACCTGCTCATCACTCGGATATGCGATACGCTCATCGAAACGAGAGGATACCATAATGCCTGGATCGTGCTCCTCGATGAAAAAAACGCCTTTCACACCGCCGTGGAAAGCGGCGTGGGCGAGGCCTTTCAGCACCTCACCGAGAACATGACGCAGGGACGGTTTTCCCGCTGCCAGCAGGACGCCCTGGCTACGGACACTATCATTATTACGAAGGATCCGGAGCGGGAGTGTCCGGGATGTCCCCTCTCGCGTGTGTACGGGGATAGAAGCGGCCTGACTACGGCACTCCGCCATGGAGAACGCGTATTCGGTCTTATGTCCGTCTCCGTTCCCGGCCGCGTGGTGACGGATTACGAGGAGCACCGCCTCTTCCAGGAAGTGGCCGATGATATTGCGTACGCCCTGCACACGCTGGATATGGAGTTGCTGCGCCGATGCATGGAAGCCGAGTTGAGGGCGAGTGAAGAACGGTTCAGCAAGGCCTTTCGTTCAAACCCCGCACCGACCATGATCAGCACCATCGAGGAAGGTCGGTTTATCGACGTAAACGATGCCTGTCTTGACATGCTCGCATACAAAAGAACGGACATGGTCGGAAAGACGGCGATCGAGCTGTCCGTCTGGGCAAATGTCCATGACCGTGAGAGACTCATCGCCCGGTTGAAGGAAGACGGTGCTCTTCATAACGTATGGATAACGATCATGATGAGCGGTAAACGCCCGAAACCGGTCCTGTGGTCTGCTGAATTGATTCAGTTGGAAGGGAAGGAAGTTATGCTGTCTCAATTCTTTGATCCCGCAAGCAATGCCTACCGCACGGGGGCATTTTCACGGAGCGACATATAAGCATGGAAAAGACCGGGCGTTCGGTGTTTTGAACCCTCCCTGTGCACCGTGCAGCCGGCTATTGCCCTTTTTCGTGCTCAATCCTCGTTGTCCTCTCAGTGAGGCAGGACGCACAGATGGCCTTATCCGTGTGGAGTATCCTGTCGATGAAATCGTTCAGGATGAAGCGATACCGGCATTCCGTCTTATCATACGATGAGGGCCAGAAGGACAGATCATCACCGGGGTTCCTTTCTCCCTGGCAATTGACAAACCATTCATAAGCCTCACGCGCCTCCGGCATCGCATCAAAAATCTCAGACAGGGGGTAGACAAAATAATCACTGTCGGACCCCTGTACCTTGCCACACTCGGAGCAGCGGGTCTTCACATCGTCATGGTCGTCGCGTAATAATGATCCCATTTTTAAATCCTCCGAAAATGATCTGATCACAGAAATTCCTCAGCGTTACATCGGAGGTTATCCCATCACCCTTATACTTATTGTAATCATTCTATTATAAAAAGCAATGGGCAAATGATATATTTGCCATTGACACTTCCCCCCTAATCGGGTCAGAATAATATTAAGGCAAGACTGAAGAAAACGGGGATCCACGGTGGTGGACTGCGACGGCTCGGCCGGCGGTGAGCTATGGCACTGAATAAAGGTGAAAACATACTGAGAACGGTCTTCGGGGGATTGCCGATCCCCGCGTTCGTCATCGATACGGAGCATCGGGTTATACTCTGGAACCACGCACTGGAGGTGCTCAGCGGCATCACGGCGGACAGGGTCGTCGGAAAGAGGCAACACTGGAACGCCTTTTACAATGAAAAGCGTCCCTGTATGGCGGACTTCCTCGTCGACGGCGAGACGGACAGTCTCTTTGTCTGGTATGGTGAGAGCTGTCAGAAATCCACTCTGATTGACGAGGCCTACGAAGCGACATCGTTCTTTCCGGATATTGGAGAAAACGGCCGGTGGATCCATTTTACCGCTGCGATTATTCGGAATCAGGACAACGAGATGCTGGGTGTCATTGAAACTCTGGAAGACACCACCGAACGTAAATCCATCGAGCGGGCATTACGGGAAAGTGAACAGTCCCTTAAAGAAATTCTCCATGGATCGCCCATCCCGACTTTTGTGATCGATCAGCATCATATCGTCACTTACTGGAACAGAGCGCTGGAAGACATGACCGGCTACGCGGAAAGCGCAATCAGAGGAACGAGCGGGCACTGGCGGGCCTTTTACAATACGCGCCGTCCCTGCATGGCAGACCTCATCGTCGACGAGAAAACGGCGCAGGTGCCCGTCTGGTATGCGGAAAAATACCGGTCATCGAACATCATCAATGAATCATTTGAAGGGCGCGATTTCTTCCCCGATCTGGGAGAAAACGGGAAATGGCTGCGTTTCACCGCCACGGCACTGAGAAACTCGGAGGGGGTACTCATGGGAGCCGTGGAAACCCTGGAAGACATTACGGACCAGAAACTGGCCGAAGAAGCCCTGATTGAAAGCGAAAAACGATACCGGCGGCTCAGCATAACCGACGCGCTGACAAAGCTCTTCAACTCACGCCACTTCTACAATCAATTAAAAAAGGAGATCGAACGTGCCGTGAGATACGGACATGCGCTGTCTCTTCTCCTCCTCGACATTGACGACTTCAAAGATTTCAACGATCGTTTCGGGCACCTGGAGGGTGACACCGTTCTCGTCCGTATTGGGGAAGTGATGCTATCGTGCCTGCGCAAAACGGATACGGCCTATCGCTTCGGTGGAGAGGAATTCACCGCCATCCTCCCCGAGACGGACGGGGCGGCGGCGGCGGCGATTGCTGAACGTATTCGTGAGGACTTCGAGGCGCAAAAGTTCAAGCCACGAGAGGGTGAAAGCGTATCCAAAACCGTCAGTATCGGTATTGCCGAATACCAGTCGCAGGATACCATTACAAGTCTGATCCTGCGCGCCGATCAGGCCATGTACCACGCCAAGGCGCAAGGGAAAAACAGGATTTACAGATTGCGCTGAACACAGAAAGCATATCTTTACAACGTGACAAAATTAACAGAGAAGCGCCCTTATGATACAGGCATCTCATGCACCACGTATCGGGAAAGGCCACACCGTGCCTGCGGACCGCGGCATCACGCGCCGGTGTGTCGTCGCGGTTATGGTCGCCGTAACGGCAACCGCCCTCTGGGGATGCGGCTTCGCCTATGTGACCATACCCCTCGTTCCGTCCCTGAGACCCCTTGAAGAGCGGGTCATAACGGGAACAGGGACAGACAAGATTCTCCTTCTCGATGTATCGGGTGTCCTCTCGGGGCGGGAACGGAAAAGGGGTCACCTCTTCCCGGGAACGACGATCATCGAAGACATCAGGGCATCGCTGGTAATGGCTGCGCGTGACGAAAACGTCAGGGGAATCGTGCTGCGCATCGATTCGCCCGGGGGAACCATTACGGCCTCCGATATCATCCATCACGAAATCCGCCGCATCAAGAGCGAGAGAGCACCCGTGGTTGTCGCCTGCCTCATGGACGTGGCCACGTCGGGTGCCTATTACGTGGCGACGGCATCAGACAAAATCATCGCCCACCCAACGACAATCACGGGCAGTATCGGCGTCTTGGCGGTAAAATTCAACGTGGAGGAGTTACTCACGCGCATCGGCGTTGAGGATGAGACGGTGCGCTCCGCCGAAATGAAGGACCTCTGGTCTCCTCTCCGTCCTGCCACTGACCGAGAGCGCTGTATTATGCAGCATTGTATCGATGAATATCACCAGCGATTTATTAGCACCATCGAGGAAGGTCGGCCGCAACTGACGCGTGAGGACATCGCCGCCCTTGCCGACGGACGGATATTCACCGCTCGCGACGCTCTCGAAGCGGGATTGATTGATGACATCGGGTATCTCGATGATGCCATCGGTGCCGTGAAGGATGCCCTCGGCATCGACAAGGCGCGCGTCGTCATGTATCACCGTCCCGGAGCCCAGGGAAGCACGATTTATTCGAAGGCACCCGATGGCCAAAGCGGTATCATCGGACAGACACTGGCACGTAATATATGCGACGGGCTTCGTTCCGGAGAGTACCTGAGGCTGCTCTATCTCTGGCTCCCGCACTGAAACAACGCCCAAAAGGACGACATGAGAAGAACACGTTGGCTGATCACCGTTACCTGCACTGCCCTGTGCATTATCTGCACCGCCTTACAGGCGGGGGCCGGCATAAAGGATCTCATCGAGGGGGGAAACAGGCATTTTTCATCGGGATCCTACGATGAGGCGATCGAAAGCTACAGCAGGGCACTTTTTCAGCTGAAGATGAAGGGCCTCATCGCCACGCCGGATAAACACAATATGATGACGGTTACCTACAACCGGGGACTCGCCTATCTCGAGAAAGGCGATTACGAGAAAGCCCTTAAGGATTTCGACACAGTGCTTCAGAAAAACCCCGACGACGCGCAGGCATGGTATTCCCGCGGTACCGTGCGCGAACGCATGGGGAACATGGACGGAGCGCTGTCCGATTATACGTCAGCGATAGAACGCGATCCGGAAAACTCCCTCTACCGTTTCAGCCGGGGATATCTGTACCAGCACAATCGGAAAGAATGGGACGCCGCCATCGCGGACTTCACGGCGGCCGTTGAGATCAACCCGGATAACCCCGTCTACCAACGGTTTCTCGGTGTGGCCCTTTTTTCCGCCGGCCACATCGACCGAGCGGAACGACGTTTTGCCCGGGCCATTGCACTCAAGAAAGATTACGGCGAGGCCTACACGGGGCGGGGACAGTGTTACATCAAAGAGGGAGAAATTTACAAGGCGATCCCCGACTTCCGCAGGGCATGCCACCTCGGTGACGAGGGAGGGTGCGTCATGGAGCAGTTTATGCGGGATTATCTGGAAACAGGCGTGGAAGGCTGCGGTGACTTCTGAACCCGCCTGTTCGTCATACGGGATGATTATCCTCCATCACGCGGTGCGGGCGTGAGGTATCCCCTCTCCACGGCGTCGTCGATCAGGGACAGGGCGTAGCGCCACAGGGCTGGAGCACCGTCCTTGAGAGGAGACATGCGCTCACGGACACGATCGGCGGTAATGCCGTGTGCCTGCCACATGCGTCCTTCCGTTCTGTAGTTGTGTATCAGTGGCTGCAAACGGTCTAACGCAGCAGCAAAACGCGCTTCCACAGTCGAGCGTGACTCGAATTCATACCATAGGGACTGAAAATGCCGCGCCTGGTCCGCCGGAAGCATGCCGAAGATCCTCTCGGCGGCACGGTTTTCCCGGTCATATTGATCCTGCCTGGCATCCTCGTCATAACAATAGGTGTCACCTGCATCGATCTCCACGAGATCGTGTATCAGGAGGAGCGTCATGACCCGCGCGAGATCGAAATCGCGCTCTTTCGCGTACTCGGCGAGAACCAACGCCATAACGGCGATATGCCAGGAATGTTCGGCATCATTTTCCTGCCGCCTCCCGGCAAGAATAAGTGTCTGGCGCTCAACGTCCTTTAACATATCGATTTCATTAATGAAAGATAGTTGCCTCTCCAGGCGCGTTCCCCCATCACCCGAATTTTCCATGTGTCCTCCCGTTCTGCCGCGACCCCGAGCTACACGGGCAGCGTCCATGATCACAGACATATCGATAGACAAACCGCATCCCGCGGGTCGCGGCACATGCGGGTGCCGTTGTGACTGTAGTCAGGCTGTGGTTCATACGCACCGCTAGCACCATGCTTTAACGGAGATGAAGCATATCGCTCCCCGGAGGGAAAGTCAATAAAGGGACCGCCGCTCCGTCTATCAGTAACGAGTCCACGGTAGTTACGCATCTTGAATTTCGGCATGAATCCGTGTAAGTATGAGCGACCGACGGAGGCTAAAGGACGTCATGATTGCACTGGACGCCGTATCAAAACGCTATGGACCGCAGGTCCTATTCAACACCGTATCGCTCCGCATCGAACGGGGAAACAGGATCGCCGTCGTCGGACGAAACGGTGCCGGTAAGACGACACTCCTCAGACTGATCGCCGGGGTGGCTGAACCGGATACGGGAACCGTTCGCCGCGGGCGATACACGACGATCGGGTACCTGCCGCAGGACGGAATCCGTCATTCGGGGCACACCGTATTCGAGGAAACGGCGCAGGCACTGGATGACAGCCACCGGCTGATGCAGCAAATCGAGGAAATTGGTCGAGCCTTGGACGAACGCACGGCTGAGGCAGCACCAGTCGACGAACTCCTGGAGGAACTGAAAGAAACCCAGGACCGTCTGGATGCCTGTGATGGATACGCCGTGGAGTATCAGGTGGAAAAGATCCTTTCCGGACTCGGTTTCACCGCGGGCGATCTGGGGCGCATGACCGATGAATTCAGCGGCGGCTGGCAGATGAGAATCGCCATGGCTAAGCTGCTCTTGCGGGAACCGTCTTTGCTTCTCCTCGACGAACCGACGAACCATCTGGACATCGACAGTCTCGAGTGGTTGGAAAACTACCTGAAGGCTTACCGCGGCTCCCTTCTTCTGGTCTCCCACGACAGCCGCTTTCTCGACAATCTTGTGTCCCGAACGGTGGAGGTGGGCGGTGGCCGTCTCAACGTGTACCGGGGCAATTACTCGTCCTATCGCAGTCAAAAGGAGGCGCGACGCGCTGTTGAGAGTGCGGCACACGAAAATCGGAAACGGATCGTGGAAAAGACGCTGCAATTTGCGGAACGGTTCCGTTACAAGGCAACAAAGGCGAAACAGGTGCAGAGCCGTCTCAAGAGAATCGAGGAGATGAAGATGACCGCACCGACAGAGGAAGAAAGGGCTATCGCCTTTTCCTTCCCGGAAACCCCTCGGTCAGGCCGCGTCGTGGTGGATATGAAGAACGTCGATAAGAGTTACGGATCACGGCGCATCTTTTCCGGTCTTTCGCTGACGATCGAACGCGGCGACCGGATTGCGCTGATGGGCGCAAACGGAACGGGCAAGTCGACGCTGGCCCGCATCATCGCGGGCGGGGAACCCTATAATGCAGGATCGGTGATACGCGGTCACAATGTGAGTATCGCCTTCTACTCCCAGCATCAGGCGGATACTCTCCCGCCGCAGTTGACAGTCTGGGAAACAATGGCGGCCCGCGCGCCGTATCGAACGCAGACGGAACTGCGTACCCTGCTGGGATCCTTTCTCTTCTCCGGCAGCGACGTGGATAAACCCGTGTCCGTCCTCTCGGGCGGGGAGAAGAGCCGCCTTGCCATCGCCTGTCTCTTGCTGACCCCGGCAAATCTGTTCATCCTGGACGAACCGACAAACCATCTGGACGAAACGGCAAAGACGGTTCTCTGTCACCGACTGGCGGATTTTCGCGGCACCCTTATCATCGCCGGTCACGACAGAGATTTTCTGGCACCCCTCATTACAAAGGTCGTCATGGTGTCGTCGGAGGGTATCGACGTCTATCACGGCGGGATCGATGAGTGCCTCGAAAAATATCATCGGGGAAAGGAGGCCGCGCACAGTCCCATGCCGTCTGATGGCGGCACGGCGCAGACATTCTCCGAGCGGGTGCGAAAGCGTCACGAAGCGGAACGGCGGCAGGAGCGATCGCGGCGTCTTAAACCTCTGTACGCATCTCTTCAGCGCATCGAGGGAGAAATTACGGCGGAGGAACAACGCCGGGAGTCCATAGAAGCGGCCTTTGCCGATCAGACGACCTACGACGGCGGCGGCGATATTGAGGCACTATCCATCGAGCACGCCGCGTCGAAGCGGCGCCTCAATGAACTCTATGAGCAGTGGGCACGGTGCGACGAGGAAATCGAAACCGTCAAACAGACATATCAATGATTTAAGCTTGACTCACGCCCGTAACTTCCCTAATAATGAATAAAAGATGTTAAGGAGGACTATTATGGCCGTGAGAACGGAAACTACAGGATATCTTAACGAAACGTTAACCTTCCGTGATATGCGTTTTTACCTGTTTCTGACACTGTTCGTCACGCTCAGCGTGGCCGTTCCCTGGTTCTGTCATATGATTCATCCCCTCGCCGGTCCTCTGTTTCTTCCCCTGTTCTTTTTCATTCTCCTGGCGGGCGATCTTTTTGGCTGGCGGATGGGTCTGCTGGTGGGCATGGCGACGCCCCTGATCAGCTTTGTCGTGTCTGGAATGCCGCCGTCAGTCATGATGCCCCGCATCCTGACGGAAGCCGCCGTTATGGGCGTGACGGTGGGTTGCCTCTCCGAGCGAATGCCTTCGTGGCGCTATGTCGCCGTGCCCGTCGCCATCATGGCGGGTCACTTGGGGGCCGCCATGGTCGTATCACTGATGGCAGGGGCTATCGCTCACGGATTTACCGCACTCTGGCGTGCGGCATGCATCGGGTGGCCGGGGTTGCTCATTCAGGTCTTCCTGATTCCGCCCCTGGCTTCGTACATCGCTTCATGGCGCGGACGCGGCGCTAATTCGTAAGAAATGCAGATAATCCCGAGCTTTTCCGCTTTTGAAAGCAGTGATGATACCCTGTGGATTCTCTCGGAGGGCGCCATCATGTTTCGATCGGCACAAAGGGGTATTGCGCCCCTCATAGAGTATCTCGCGCAGTCAACCGAACGGGGGACCGGGGTGCGCGTCTATGATCGGGTCATCGGCAATGCCGCTGCCCTTCTGGCAATCAAGGCACACGCCGTCCATGTAATGGCCGTCACGGGCAGTCGGTATGCGGTCGACACCTTTCAGCGGTACGGGATTCACTATGAATTTCGTCACATCGTCTCATCCATTATCAATCGAAGTAAGGACGGCATGTGCCCCTATGAAAGTTTGTCACTCGGCATGACGCCGAATGAGTTTTACGAGGCGGCTTATGCGAAGATCATCACCGACGGAATCGTCACCGGCCATCGCCAATAAACTCGTTTATGTGCCCACAGCCAGCGCTGGCGACACGGCTCCTCTGAGAACATTATTGACGCGGCTTGATTATCCCTTCGAAAGGGGTCAGTCCGTGGGGGTGAAAATCCACTGGGGAGAACGGGGAAACCACTCATTTCTCCCGCCGCACTATACACAGGAAATCGTCACCTATCTTAGGGACCGCGGATACCATCCCTTCGTTTTCGACACGACGGTCCTCTACTCCGGAGGACGACGGACCGCCCAGGAGGCCCTGGAAACGGCGCGGCGTCACGGTTTTTCAGACGAAACCCTGGGGTGTCCCGTCGTTATTGCAGACGGAGACAACGGGCGCTCCGTTATTGATATCGACGCGGATGACCGCCACTTCAAAAAGGCGCAGGTCACCGCACTCGTTGACGAGCCATGCGGCTTCGTCATTTTTTCTCATTTCAAGGGGCATCTCGCCGCAGGATTCGGTGGTGCCATTAAAAACATCTCCATGGGGTTCGCGTCCCGCGCCCAGAAACAGCGCATGCACGCCGAGGTCACACCGCGCCTGCGCAGGGAGCGTTGTACGCAGTGCGGCGTGTGTTCCGCGGTGTGCCCGACGGGGGCGGCGCAGATTGCCGAGGGCGCATATCCCACATTCAATCTCGACACCTGCATCGGATGCGCCCAGTGTATTGCACTGTGTCCGGAAACGGCCCTGGCCATCCTCTGGAACAGCGATGGCCGTTCGTTCCAGGAAAAGCTCGTGGAAACGTCGGCAGCGGTCTGGCGCAAGATTCACCGTCGTGCCGTAATCATCAACGCGCTTGTCACCATTACCTCAGACTGCGACTGCATGCCGGGACAACATCCGATCATTGCGCCGGACAGCGGATTCATTGGAGGGTATCATCCCGTAACGGTCGACCGCGCATCGGTCCGTATCATTGGTGAAGAAACGCTCACCCAAACTCATCCCTCCGTTCCGTGGAAGCGTCAATTCTCCTTTGCACGGGAAATTGGATTTGACGCGCCGGACGACACCGCGAAATAAGTTATTTTCACCGCAGAATGCTCCGCGCGGTAAAGATATAGCGACAGTAAACCGATAATATTGGAAGGTGGTTCGACATCGATGCCGCATCGCAATGGCGCACCGCCGGAAGAAGATTTTTGTGCGTTTGGTCTTAAGATACGCATTTTCCCAGTGCCGCGGGAATGGACTATCCTGCCCACGGGGCGGGGAATGAAACCCTGCCGTGATTAACGGTGGATATTGAATGCCGAGAGGGATCTATCAGATGGTATCCGGTTAAGGAGGTACGCAGTCTATGGAACAGAAGCGGATCCTGGTCGTGGAAGACGAAAGCATCGTCGCAAACGATATACGACGGACCCTTGAGTTGCTGGGTTATCGTGTGGACATTCTCTCGTCCGGAGAAGAGGCCCTTTCATACGTCGCGCAGGGCCCGCCTGACCTTATCGTCATGGATATCGTTCTCGACGGTGATATTAACGGTATCGAAGCGGCAGAACAGTTAAAAACCGGCTATCGAATTCCCGTCGTGTACCTCACATCGCATTCCGACGCTCACACCATTGAAAAGGTACGTCATACGGCACCCTACGGGTATGTTCTGAAACCCTTCGACGAAAAAACCCTGTCCACGACGATCGAAATCGCCCTTCAGCAACGGGAGATGGAAGGGAAGCTCGAGGAAAGCGAGGAACGGTTTCGATCGCTCTTTGAGAACCACCCGGACGCCGTCCTGGCCTTCGACAGCGATGGTCGGTGCACGAACTGTAACGCCGCCTCTCTGTCGCTGTTCGATCTCAAACCGGAGGAAATACCGTCACTGCATCACACCGATCTCGTCACAGATGCGTATCGGGAAGATTTTGTCCGGTCCTTCGATGCAGCACGAAACGGGCTGCCTCAGCGCGCCCACCGCATTCACTTTGTCCGCAGGGACGGGACCTCTCGGATACTGGAAATAACCTTTCTGCCGGTTACGGCAAACGCCGTTAATGTGGGCGTCTACGCGATCGCACAGGACGTCACTGATATCGTCCACACCAGGGATTTACAGAAAAAACTGGACGAACGCCTCCGGCATGTTCAAAAGATGGAAGCCATCGGCACGCTGGCCGGGGGTATCGCCCATGATTTCAATAATCTTCTCATGGCGATTCAGGGCAGGACCTCGTTACTGCTCTTGGAGATCAGCGACCCCTCATCGCCGCTCCGCGACCACCTGTCGCATATCGAGGAAATCGTGCACAGCGGAGTCAGCCTCACGCGGCAACTCCTCAGTATTGCCCGGGGAGGGAAAGTCGACGTGTCGCCGGTGAATCTGAACGACATCGTCCGAAAAAGTGCGGACATGTTCGGCCGCACGAAGAAAGAAATGCGAATCCACGCAAAATACGAGCCGGAGATCTGGCCCGTCATGGCGGACAGGGGCCAGATCGACCAGGCACTCCTCAACCTCTTCGTCAACGCCTGGCAGGCCATGCCGGGGGGCGGCAACCTGTACCTGTCCACGGAAAACGCCAGCCTCACCGAAGAGGAGGCCCTTATCTTTCACGCACCGCCGGGCGATTACGTCGTCCTGTCCATCACGGATACGGGCGTGGGCATGGACGAGGAAACACAGCAGCACATCTTTGAACCGTTCTTCACCACCAAGGAACTGGAGCGAGGGACGGGGCTCGGTCTTGCATCGGTATACGGCATCGTCAAACAGCACGACGGCTTTATCGATGTCACCAGTTCACCGGGCACGGGATCGACATTCACCATCTATCTGCCCGCCAGGCGGAATATCACGATCGAGGACGGAGCACCCCATCCCCGCGAAGACATCGTCCACGGCGAGGGACGGATTCTGCTTGTCGACGACGAGGAGATGATCCTTGATGTGGGCCGTGAACTTTTGCAGGCGTTGGGATATACCGTCACCACGGCATCGAACGGACAGGACGCGCTCGATATCTACCAGAAAGAATCGTCCTACGATCTTGTCGTACTGGACATGATCATGCCCGATATGGGCGGTGCCGAGGTGTACAGTCGTCTGAAAAAGCTGGATCCGTCGGTGACGGTGCTGCTGTCGAGCGGTTACAGTCCGGGGCATCAAATGCAGGAAATGATGGATCTCGGTTGTGCGGGATTCATTCAAAAACCCTTCAGTGCCAAGGCCCTCTCGCATAAAATCAAAGACATCCTCTCCCCATAGTCCTGCGGGCCTCGAACGTCTTTCGTATCATCGTGTATGGACCCGAACGGGATTGGCAAATATCCACGGGCGGTCCCGTCCCCAGCGACGGAGAAAAACCTCCACGCGGTAGACACCATCGCCGGCAAGGGGGCATTCATAAGCACGGTCACGGGACCGTGCGATGCAGACCCCGTTTCTGATCACGCGAATCAGCCCCCGGCAGGGCAGTGTAACGGAGAGACGGGCGGACCCGCCGCCCAGATAAAAATCGCCGCCCATGGGCACCTCTGTCACGCCATCGTCGACGGTAAACAAAAAGCCCTTCGGTGACGCCAAGTATTCCAGCGCCGCATATGAATGTCCCCGGGCCAGCGCGTGCAACAGTGCAGTGCCGTCGCGCTCTGCATCCATGACAAACGGCATATCCAGTATGATGTGCGTCGTCACAAAGCGAAAGGCTCGAGGAAAGGGGAAAACGGCAACGGGACACCCGCCGAGGGCATAGGGCGTGTCATGATTATCGCACTCGCCGATGCCTGCGACGGCCGCCCCCTCCCTGTTGAGCTGGTCCCATCGTCGGAGCGTTTCGTCCCGCGGTCCGGTGAGAAACAAGGCGGGAAAGAGATAACTCAGCAAGGCCCGTCCGCGGCCCGTGAGCGACGATTGCCAGTCCGTCATAAAATCCCACACGCCCATGCCGTCGTAGCCCGACACGGACCAGTCCACCCAGGGGAAATGTTTCACGTGAAACATCTGTGCGCCCCCATGATCCGGATGGGCGATAAATCCGATGCCGCCCCGCCTTCTCACTTCATCGATATATTCCTGGGCTCGTTTCCTTTCCTTGCTCTCTATGACGTGATCCAGGCCGAATGCTATATAGTGGTTGAAACGCGGCGATATCTCCTGTCCGACGACAAGAAGGACGCTCCCGTGCCATCCTTCCTCCTTTCGCGCCTCAAGGGAATCATGGTCCGTTATCATGACGAAATCGAGGCTTACTTCCGCGGCGGCCCTTATGATGTCCCTCACGGACCTCCTGCCGTCGTGTGAGTAAGCCGAGTGCACGTGAACGGCCCCTCCATAATCATAGTACGCCTTCACGTCATCATCTCCAGCGGGCATCCCGCACAGCGCGGCACCTTTCGACAGAACTCTTTCCCCGTATTGACGATATAACCATGAAAGGCCCTGTATCGTTCCGCCGTATTGTCTCCCGCCCGCATACAAAGAGCCTGAATATCGCCATAGGACCAATCGTCGGTTATGACGCCGTGGCGCGTCAATATCCTCCGCGTATAATTGTCTATAACAAAGATGGGCTTGCCCGCCCCATAGAGAAGCATGCTGTCCGCCGTTTCCTCTCCGATTCCGGACACCGCGAGCAGTCGTTCCCTTAAGGCGTCCGTTTCCGTATCGCACAGCTGCCGCACGTCGCCCTTATACTCCCCCATCACCATCTCCAGGAAGGCGCGGATTCTCTTCGTTTTGATACGATAAAAACCAGACGGCCTGATCATGCGCTCAATGTCATCGTCGTTGCACGTCCAGAGCGCCACCGGGTCGAGGCAGCCTTCCCTTTTCACGTTTTCCAGTGCCCGCTCGACATTTCGCCAATTCGTGTTCTGCGTGAGGATGGCACCGACCATGATTTCAAAGGCGCTGTCTCCCGGCCACCAGTGCATCTCGCCGTAGTAATTGTGCAGCCGCCGGTACATCTGCTCCAGCGCTTCCGCGCCGCCGCCTCTATCTGGTGACATCGCTTTCCTTCCGCCATCCAAAATAAAAGGGGCGGATCGTTCCCTCCGCCCCTCTCTCCTGTCTATCGTTCTTTTCCCTCGATGACGACGAAGTATTTCGTTCCGCTCCTTTGGATCAGCATGAGCACACTTCGCGATTCATCGATTGTGTCCATGACCCCCTTATAATCCTCCAGATTCCTGATCTTCGTCCGATTCACCTGCAGGATGATATCCTGCGGCCTAATGCCCGATTCGTCGGCGGAACTTGCCGCTTTCACTTCCGTGACTATGACGCCGTTTTTGTCTTCCAGTCCCAGATACTCCGCAATCTCCGCGGTGATTTCCTGAACGGTCATGCCGTAGTATTCACTCTGTTCCCTCTCCGTCGCTGCTCGCTTCTCTTCGTCTCGCGCGACAACCGTCACCATGACAGTCTCCTTGTTCCCGTTCCTGATAATGGTCACTGCCGCCTCTTCCCCGATGGTCAGTCCGGCCACCACACGCAAAAGATCGTGTGTGTCCTTTATCTCTTCCCCCTTGATAGCCACGATCACATCGCCCGTTTTAATGCCCGCCTTGTCCGCCGGGTCACCGGGGAAGACATCGCCGACCAGTGCTCCCTTTTTGTTCTTTAAATTCAGTGAATCAGCAATCTCACCGGTAATATCCTGAACGGACACGCCCAACCATCCCCTGAGCACTCTCCCCCGTGCCTTCAACGACGGCAGAATCTCCTTCGCCATATCGATTGGTATGGCAAAACCGATACCCTGCCCCTGAGCAACGATGGCCGTATTGATACCGACCACCTCTCCCTTTAAATTGAACAGCGGCCCGCCGCTGTTTCCCGGATTGATGGAGGCATCTGTTTGAATAAAATCATCATACGGTCCCGCACCGATCACGCGTCCCTTGGCGCTCACGATTCCCACTGTAACCGTCTGGGACAGGCCGAAAGGGTTGCCGATTGCTATGACCCACTCTCCCACACGCAGTTTCGATGATGAACCAAGTTCCGCCGCCGGCAGGTCCTCATTCGGATCTATTTTCAACAGGGCAATGTCCGTATTCTCGTCGGTACCCTTCACTTCCGCCTCGTATTCCTGACCGTCTGCCAGTTTGACAAGTATCTCCTCCGCCTTCTCAATCACATGATAATTCGTGAAAATAAACCCGTCCTTGCTGATGATGAAACCCGATCCCAGACTTCTCTGCTTGTACTGTCTCTCCGGCCTGTCACCGAAGTACCGACGGAAAAACTCGTCACCGAAAAAATCTTCGAATGGCGATCCCCTGAATGATCCGAAACTCGGTGCGCTGACCTTCTTGGTGGTACTGATATTGACAACGCACGGTTTCAATGCCTCGGATAGATCCGCAAAGGAGCTGGGAATCATCATATCGGAATTTCCCGCCGCAACGGCTTCCGTAACTCCCGTTGCAATCGACAATGACGACAAGTGAACCACCCCGATGAACGACACAGAGAACATTCCGACGAGAAATATCGTTACGGTTGCCAATATGTGCTGCCTTTTCCGTCTGTCACTATCCATTACCACCATACCTCCCGCGGCGTTACCTGTATTTATTGTTCCTTTTCCACTGCCACTTTATTCGTCAGGACACCGATGCCTTCGATTTCGACCGACACCTCGTCTCCGTCACGCAGATAGACGGGCGGCTTTCGTGTAAATCCCACGCCTTCCGGTGTTCCCGTCAATATCAGCGTACCCGGCAGTAGCGTCATGGAACGACTCAAGTCACTGACGATCGTGGCCACGTCAAAACACATGTCCGATGTTCGGGCGTCCTGCATGACGCGCCCATTCACCCGGCAGGTTATCCGCAGGTCATCGGGATCGCCGAGTTCGTCCTCCGTCACCACCCATGGCCCCACGGGACAGAATGTATCAAAACTCTTTCCCCGTGCCCATTGCTTTTTCTGCTTCTTCATCTGCCAGTCCCGCGCACTCACGTCATTCGCGCAGGTATATCCTAAAATCACCTTTTTCGCTTCTTTCACCGAGACGTTTTTTGCCGTCTTTCCGATAACCACGGCCAGTTCAGCCTCATAATCGACATGATCGCCGCCGGCCGCCGGCAGCACTACAGGCATACCGTCTCCCGTAACGCTGTTTGTTCCCTTGATGAACATGACGGGGATTTCCGGGTATATGATACCCGTCTCGTCTGCGTGCTTTTTATAATTCAGTCCCAGAGCGAGAATATTCGGCGGTTCAACGGGTGGGAGTAGGGCTTCTATTTCTATTATTTCCCCGCTGACACCCCATTCACCGTACACGTTGCCCTCGATGCGGTAGATCTCCGTCGCATCACTTCCGACGGACCCCCAGGCAATTTTTCCTCCCCTTTCACTGACCCTGATAATCTTCACGCTTCCCTCCCTCGCCGTTACCCGTTACCTCTCCAGACACCGTTCTTCTCCCATGAGGTAGGATTTCACATAATCCTCTATCCCCTCTTCCAGTGAATAGTGCACGCCCGCCAATCCCGCCGTCTGAAGCTTGTCCGTGGCTGCCTCTGTATGATACTGATATTGTTCTCTTATTTCTTCCGGCATGTCTATATACCGGATGATCGTTTCTCTGTTCATGGCACGGCATACGGCCGACACGAGATCGTTCCACGTCCTTGCCCGTCCCGTTCCCACGTTGAAGATACCGTTTCTGTCCTTGTTATTCAATAACTGTCCGATAATCGACACACAATCCTTTACATAGACGAAATCTCGCCTTTGTTCCCCGTCTCCGTATTCTCGGCGATATGACCGGAAGAGTCGCATCTCTCCCGTTTTTTCGATCTCTTGAACAGCCTTATGAACAACACTTCGCATATCACCTTTATGATATTCATTTGGCCCATAGACATTAAAGAACTTCAACCCCGCACAGGTCTCCTGCAAATTGTTTCTCAAGACCCACAGATCGAACATCTGTTTCGAATATCCGTACATATTGATCGGTTCCAGTGTTTCCGTTACCGCGTCATCATCTGAAAATCCCCGTGATCCGTCTCCATACGTTGCCGCACTGCTCGCGTAGATAAATCGTATCCCCCTGTCCACCGCCCATCGCGCCAGGATGGTGCTGTATCGGTAGTTGTTTTCCATAAGATAATCGGCATTTCTCTCTGTCGTCGACGAACAGGCGCCCATGTGTATGACCGCATCAACGGAATAATCGACGGCATTGTTCCGCACCTGTTCCAGAAACGACTCTTTATGAACGTAATCAACGTATCGCCGAGTGACGAGATTTCTCCATTTTGATGAGGTGCCGAGATTGTCGACAATGATGATATCGTCTATTCCCTGCCGGTTCAGATACCATACCACGGCACTGCCGATGAACCCTGCGCCTCCCGTAACGATAATCATAGACATTCCCCCGCGTTTTCTTTTCCTCTTACCGTGTCATCTTTTTGCTCGTCAAGCCTTTTATCATGGGTTTTTCCCTGCCCGTACAAACCAATCTGCCGACATATACCCCTGATAATCTGAACGTCCCGCGACAACAACCGCGTGCGCGAAAAAAACCGTCTCAGCGCCACCATCCAGTAATCGGGATTTTCCGCATTGATAAAATTGATGGCGATAAGAATATCCATGAGGTCCGCATACATGGCCTCTCGCTCTCTCACCTCTGCATATCGCGGCCCAGCGGTCCGCCGCTCTCCCCTCCGGCGCGTCCTGAAAATCGCGTAACAGAGGATCATAACGGCATGTGACAGGTTGATTGAAGTCATTCGCTCAGACACGGGAATGGTCACGATGGCATCACAGTACTTGAGTTCATCGTTTGTTAAGCCCCTGTCTTCCTGTCCAAAGATGAGTGCCACGTCGTTGTTCACCATGACTTCTCGAAGTTCTTCGGCCATCTCCTCAGGAGTGACCGTTTCACGTCTCGACAGTTTCGTGCCACGCCGTGCCGTTGTACCCACAACGAAGTGAAACGGCGCCACCGCCGTTTCCAGGTCGGCGACATAGCGGATCGACTCAATCATATCTTGGGTATAGTGTGTCCCCCGCCTCGCCATTTCCTCCTTGTCATACTCGTTTTGGCCAACCACGATGATTTCGTCGATGTCCATATTCATGGCACATCGTGCCACCGCGCCGATATTACCGGTATATTTCGGCCTGACGAGCACAATAGATATCTTCGATTTCTCCGATTTGCCCTCACTCATTACTCGTTCTTTTCTGCCATCACCTCAGAATTCGGTTTTTCCGCACTTCGCTGCACCAAAGCCCCGTCACACTCTTACACCGATCATCCGTTCCTAACTCATTGTCCTCTTTTGTTCAATTATTTCTTCTCACCGCCACACTAATTATGCTCCTCCTCTATACCGGTATCCAATAAAAGTCCTCGTTGCACGCTTCCGACTGTGCTATCCTCCGCCTATTCCACGTCGTGACTGAAAGGATTGCTCCATGTCAGATATCCGCGAACTGCTCCGTTCCGCCTCACATGATATCGGGGTGCCTCTGAACGACGATGCCGTGTCACTCTTTCTCCAGTACTGCGACGAACTCCTCTTCTGGAACCGGAAGATGTCTCTCACCTCCATCCGCTCGCCCAGCGATATCGCCATCAAGCACTTCGTCGATTCACTAACTATTGTACCTCTCATTCCGTCATCTGCCGTTAATATCCTGGACGTGGGAAGCGGTGCCGGCTTTCCCGGCATTCCCGTCAAGATCGTGCTCCAGGATTGTGACATCACACTCCTGGAGCCTTCGCGGAAGAAATCATCATTTCTCCGCCATGTTATTCGTTCTCTCTCCCTCTCCCGTATATCCGTTCGCACGGACCGCCTCGAAAACCTTATACAACGAGACGATCCACCACCGTTCTTCGATGTCATTGTCACCCGGGCGACACTGACCCTCGGCGACAGTTTCCGCGCCGCGCCTCTTTTGACCCACGGCGGCAGGCTGATACTGATGAAGGGTACCCGCGATTCCTTCTCGACCGATTTATCGAATAATGATTGTCCCCTTTCACTTCGTCTCCTCACCATCCGCCCCCTTCGCCTGCCCCTTTCCGGCGATGAGCGGCATCTCGTCCTCTTTGAAAAAATTTGACCTTCCGTTTTTCCATTTTTCACCTTTCTATGTGACGGTGTCCATTCACTTTTTACCGGACCATTTTTATCCCTTCTCATCTTCTCTTTTTTGTGCTAGCGTCCCTTTTTATTGTTTGATAAATCTTATCAACAGTGCCGTGATTTCTCCGTTTCATCGTGACCGAAACGTGTATCGGACGTTTCTGTTTGACTGAATTATTTATTATTTTGATGTCTTATCGATTACTCATTGGTTTACTTTCTTTTTTATTCTTTTTTCAACGATGTTGTTGAATTATGGGAAAAATTATTTCGATTGCCAACCAGAAAGGCGGCGTCGGTAAAACCACTACCGCCATTAATCTCTCCGCGTCGCTCGCCGTCGCGGAGAAACGTACCCTTCTAATCGATTGCGACTCCCAGGGTAATGCAACGAGCGGCCTCGGTATCGACCGTGCCCGCATCAACGATAAGAACCTCTATCACGTTCTCATCGGTTCAATCGCCTTGGATGACGCCATTTACGCCACGGATATATCTTCACTCGACATTATTCCGGCGAATCGCGACCTAATCGGCGTCGAAGTTGAATTCGTCTCTCTTCACGAACGGGAATTTCAGCTGCGCAAAGCCATCGGCGCTATGAATTCATCCTACGAATATATTATTATCGATTGTCCCCCTTCGCTCGGTTTTCTGACAATAAACGCGCTTGTCGCATCCCATTCTCTCATCATTCCTCTTCAGTGCGAGTATTTCGCCATGGAGGGCCTCGGACAGCTCCTCAATACCATAAAGCTCGTTCAATCCCGTCTCAACACGCGTCTTGCACTGTCCGGCATTCTTCTGACCATGTTTGATACCCGAAACAGGCTCTCTCACCAGGTTTTTCAGGAAGTGCACAGTTTCTTTTCACCCAGGGTGTTCGACACGATAATTCCGCGCAATGTTCGGCTCTCCGAGAGTCCCAGTCACGGTCTTCCCGTCATCCTCTACGACGTGAATTCACGTGGAGCCGCTGCATATATGAACTTGGCACAGGAAATCATCACAAACGGGAATCTATAATGAAGAAAAAAAATGTTCTCGGAAAAGGTTTAGGTGCGATTTTTACCGATCTCAGTGAGACCACTGATGACCGTCCATCCTATCGTCTGTGCGGAATTGAGGAGCTTCGCCCGAACAAATACCAACCACGAAAGACGTTCCGCAAGGAAGAGCTTAACGGTCTCGTCTCTTCAATCCGTGAAATTGGTCTTATTCAACCCATTCTCGTCCGTCCCGTCGACACCGGTTTTGAAATTATCGCCGGTGAACGCCGGTGGCGCGCGGCCCAGGCGGCCGGACTCAGTGAAGTCCCCGTCATTGTGAGGTCCGCTGAAGACATCGAGTCCGCCGAACTGTCTCTCATCGAAAATATTCAACGGGAACAGCTAAACCCTATTGAAGAGGCGACGGCTTATCAAACTCTCATCGAGACATTCGAACTGTCCCAGGAAGAAGTGTCCCGCCGCGTTGGCAAAGACCGCTCGACGGTAACGAACTCCCTTCGTCTGTTGCGCCTTCCGGAAGAAGTTAAAAATGCCCTCATCTCTCATGATATTTCATCCGGTCATGCCCGATCACTTCTGTCTGTTCCCAATAAGGAACAACAAATTACCGCTCTCCATCACTTTATCAATAAAGGTGTCAGCGTCCGTGAGGCGGAATTGTACGTCAAAAAACTTCAGAAACAAAAACCGCAGAAAATACGTGATAAAGATTCTTTCATTGTCGAACTGGAAAACACTCTTTCACGAGCGTTGATGACGAAAATAATAATCAAACAATCATCACAAGGTGGAACGATTGAAATTAGATTTTCATCTTCCCATGACCTTGATCGTCTCGCAGAAATACTGATGGACCGAGCTTCCGCTTCCCGAGACTCTCGTTGATATGTCCGGTTTTCCTCTTGAATGTTTATCAACAGCTGTTTATAAGTCTGTTTACAAAGGAATGGTACTGTGGAAATTATCTGGAAAAAAGCTTCTGAAATTATTAAAAATAAAATCAGTCAGCAGAACTACCAGACGTGGATACGTCCCATTAAAATTTCCTCACTCTCCGATTCTTCCATTTACCTCTCCGTGCCTAATAAGTTCTTTAAAGACTGGCTTATCGACAACTATACAGACATCATTACATCGTCCCTTTCCGACGTCATCGGGACGCCTGTCGCTGTCGATTTTACCGTCGATCATGCGTCGTCAATTCAGACTGAACCTTCTTCTGATGACATTTCTCCTCCCGTCCCCAAAAAAACCCGCACACGTTCACCCCATCCATCGATCAACTCTCACTACTCCTTCGATCGTTTCGTTGTGGGTACGTCCAATCAGTTTGCCCATGCTGCGGCTGTATCCGTCGCCCAACAACCCGCATCACACTACAATCCACTGTTCATATACGGCGGTGTCGGACTGGGAAAGACACACCTTCTCAACGCCATCGGTCTCCAGACACTTTCCCTCTTCCCGTCGAGAAACATCCTTTATGTCTCCGCTGAAGAATTTATGAACGAACTCATTAATTCAATTCGCTTCGACAAAATGCAGAAATTCCGCGATAAATACCGCAATATCGATTCCCTCCTGATAGATGACATCCAATTTATCGCCGGCAAGGATAGAACACAGGAGGAATTTTTTCATACGTTCAATACACTCCATGACTCAGGTAAACAGATTGTGGTGACAAGTGATAAATTTCCGAAAGATATTCCCAACCTGGAAAGACGACTGCGGTCGCGGTTCGAATGGGGCCTCATCGCCGACATTCAGCCACCGGAGATTGAAACCCGCATCGCCATCTTGGAAAAGAAAGCACAGGAAAACGGTATGTCCCTACCACAGAACGTTGCCTACTTCATAGCGTCCATCGCCGATTCAAATATCCGTGAACTGGAAGGTATCCTGACACGCGTCGCCGCATTTTCCTCTCTCACGGGACGTGAAATCGACAAGCAACTGGTAAAGGATATGATCAAGAATCTGGTGAAACACTCGTCGAAACAGGAAATAACTGTGGATGAAATCCTGAAGGCGGTGGCATTGAAATACAAGGTGAAGGTTCAGGATATCAAATCTAGTAAAAAAAATAAAAACCTCGTTTTACCCCGACAGGTTGCCATGTACCTGTCACGAAAACTGACCAACCTTTCCTTTCCCGACATTGGTCAAAAAATCGGCGGTCGCGATCATTCCACCGTCATATACTCCAATAAGAAAATATCCAAACTCCTTGAAACCGACACGGATCTTCAGTATATGGTCGAGTATATTATCGATCGTTTACAAACGAGTTTTTAACAGGTAATCGTTTCTTTACATCTATGATAGTATTTTGATATAATTGGACATTGTGTAATTTATCAACATATAAACAGGTTCTACTACTTCTACTATTATTTTATTTAATACGGGTGATAAGATGAAATTTACTGTTGATCGTTCCACCTTTATCGAAGGTGTACAGAAGACCCTGGGCATTGTTGAACGAAGAACAACTCTACCGATCCTGAATAATATTTTGATTGAGACGCACGATGATTTTATTCGTATTGCCGCAACGGATCGGGAAATCGGTATGATCGCGGATTATAATGCCACTGTTGAAACTCCCGGCAGTATTACCGTTCCGGCAAAAAAACTCCATGAAATGATTCGTGAAATCGATGGAGAGCAGGTATCTTTTTCTCTGCGGGACAATAATCGGATTGATATTACCTGTGAACAGGTTGCATTTCGTATTCCCGGTATCAACGCGGACGAGTTTCCCGCGTTGGAAGCATCTCTACCGCAGGATTATTCTGACGTATCCACCTTTCTCTTTCGCGATATGGTCGGTAAAACCTATTTTGCCATTTCACAGGATGAGATGAGACCGACGCTCAGTGGTGTCTGTTTCACCCTTCGGGACGGGGAAATGGAAATGGTTTCAACTGATGGTCATCGTTTGGCATTATCGCGGAAAAAGGGTGATAATTTTTCACAGTGTCATGATGTTCCGGGTGTGATCATTCCGCGTAAGGGCGTCCTCGAAATAAGAAAACTTCTAGAGACAAGCGATGATGTTGTTCGAATAGCCGTGGACGAAAAGACATTTTTTCTCAAGACCAATCGAACTCTTCTTCGAATTAATCTGATCGATGGCGTCTATCCTGATTATGAGAAGGTATTGCCCACTGACGACGGCGTTGTACTGAAGGTGGAAAAGAGTCAGTTACTCCATGCCCTCAGGCGAATGAGTGTTATGTCGAGCGATCGATTCAGTGGCGTCAAGATAAGGCTGGAGAACAATAAAATGTTTCTTGACTCGACAAACCCTGATGTGGGAGAGGCACATGATGAAATTACCATTGATTATACCGGCGACATTTTTGAAGTGGGCTACAATGTCCGTTATCTCATTGATGCCATTGATGTGATCAGTGACGATGAAATCATATTCGAGGTTCGGAAAGATCGTGGCCCCGGTGTGATACGGCCTGCCGGAAGTGATGGCTACATGTGTGTGGTAATGCCGGTCAAAATCAGAAAAGATTGAGGTAATATCGTTGACGAAAACATACAGTGCGGACAGTATTAAGGTCCTTGGAGGGTTGGAGGCGGTACGGAAGCGACCAGCCATGTACATTGGAAGTACGGGAAAGGACGGACTCCATCACCTCGTTTATGAAGTTGTTGATAATAGTATCGATGAAGCGGCTGCGGGATTTTGTGATTCCGTTGATGTCAAGGTCCGCGTTGATAACAGTGTGACGATTATCGACAATGGTCGCGGTATCCCTGTAGATAGACATAAAACGGAGAAAGTTTCTGCGGCCGAAGTGGTCATGACAAAGCTTCATGCGGGCGGAAAATTTTCAAACGATTCCTATAAGATATCAGGAGGTCTTCACGGTGTGGGCGTATCCGTCGTAAACGCCTTGTCTGAGTATCTCGAACTTGAAGTACGCCGTGACGGTAAGGTTTACCGGCAATCATATAAAAGAGGTGTGCCCGTTGCACCGCTTTCTCCGGTCGGGGAGACGAAACGGCGCGGCACGAAAATTACCTTTCTTCCCGATTCAGAGATATTTGAAGATACAGAATTTAGTTTCGATATTCTCTCGAAGCGGCTCCGCGAAATGGCTTTTTTGAATAAGGGCGTCAGGATCATTCTCCGCGATGAGCGTTCTGAAAAGAAGAGTGAATTTTACTACAAGGGAGGCATCGCGTCATTTGTCGAGTATATCAATCGGAACAAGAAATGCCTTCACAAGAAGCCCATTTATATTTCAGGTGAGCGGGAGGACTGTTATGTCGAGGTTGCTCTCCAGTACAATGATACGTACCTGGAGAATGTTTTTTCCTACGCGAACAGTATCAATACCACGGAGGGCGGCACCCATCTTGTCGGTTTCCGTTCCGCCCTCACGCGTGTTATCAACAACTACGCAGTTTCCAGCAATCTCCTGAAAAACGGAAAGACCAATCTTCGCGGTGAGGACGTCCGTGAAGGGCTGTCGGCGGTAATCAGCGTGAAAATCCAGCAGCCCCAGTTCGAAGGGCAGACTAAAACGAAACTCGGGAACAGCGATGTCAAGGGTCTTGTCGAAACGGTGGTCTATGAAAAACTGGGGACCTTCCTGGAAGAAAACCCGTCCGTTGCCCGCCAGATCATTTCCAAATCTCTTGAGGCCTCGCGGGCGCGTGAGGCGGCCCGAAAGGCTCGTGATCTCACACGGAGGAAAAGTGCATTGGAGATCACTGCTCTTCCCGGTAAACTTGCCGATTGCCAGGAAAAGGATCCCGTCCTGAGTGAACTGTATCTTGTCGAGGGCGATTCCGCGGGCGGCTCCGCAAAACAAGGACGAGACAGGAAGAACCAGGCAATACTTCCGCTGAGGGGTAAGATACTCAACGTCGAAAAAGCGCGTTTTGATAAGATGCTGAATAGTGAAGAGATCAAGATTATTGTCACCGCGCTGGGAACAGGGATCGGCAAAGACGACTTCGACATCAGCAAGATCCGCTATCATAAAGTCATCATCATGACCGACGCCGACGTGGACGGGTCTCATATCAGGACACTTCTCCTGACATTTTTCTTCCGATATATGCAGGGTGTCATTGAACGGGGTTACCTCTATATCGCACAGCCGCCCCTGTTTCGTATCGTCCAGAACAACAAGGAACTGTATATCGGCGACGAGGGTAAGAAGGACGATTATATCCTGTCGAACGGTGTGGGGAAAATCCAGGTTATTACCGGTGCGGGCGATGTGATTACGGGAACACGTCTGTCATCGCTCACGAAAGAGGCGATCCGTCTCGATGCGATTCTCAGTAAATTCGAGCGGACGGGCAAGAACCGCAGTATCATGCGCCTCCTTGCCGGAGATCCCGTTTTCGATATGATTGCCTTCGATGATAAAGACGCCCTCATGAAAATCGGCACGCGTGTATCTCATGCCGTTGGTGATGATATGGTGCGATGCTGGACGGAGGAGGATCCGGAGCGTGGCGGATATCATCTTCTCTTCACCATCAATACCAACGGGTACGAGCACACAACGTGGGTGAATAAGGATATTTTCAAACTGCCCAAGTTCACCGAAGCACGGATGCACCTCGCACGACTCAGTCCCCTGGGAGAACCCCCCTACACGGTGAAAACCACCGGCACCGGAACGGAAACGACGGATAGCGTCGACAGTCTTGAGTCACTGATTGCCCGTATCCTGGAAACGGGCCGCAAGGGCATCACGATACAGCGTTACAAGGGTCTCGGTGAAATGAATCCTACACAACTGTGGGCGACGACCATGGACCCCGAGAAAAGGACCCTTCTCCAGGTCAAGGTGGAGGACGCCGTCGTGGCCGACGAAATCTTTACCACCCTCATGGGGGATCAGGTTGAGCCGCGACGTGATTTCATATATAAGAACGCCCTCAATGTCACCAATCTCGATATTTGACATGCCTGACGGTTTTTTCCGTCAGTAATGAGACACATACCCGGTTCGTCAATTCTATTTAACGAAAGGGTGGGAGATGCCGAAGGAGGATCAACGGTCCATGGACATACGAATGCAGCGGAACGAACCCGTTAACATAGAAGATGAAATGAAGAAGTCCTACATGGACTATGCCATGAGTGTCATCGTGGGACGCGCCATACCCGATGTGCGCGACGGGTTAAAACCGGTGCACCGCCGTGTGCTCTACGCCATGGCCGAACTCGGAAACCGCTGGAACAAACCATACAAAAAGTCCGCGCGTATCGTTGGCGACGTAATCGGTAAATTCCATCCCCATGGTGATACGGCCGCCTATGACACCATCGTCCGCCTGGCGCAGGACTTTTCCATGCGGTACCCCCTGGTGGACGGGCAGGGCAATTTCGGGTCCATCGACGGCGACCCCGCCGCCGCCATGCGGTATACGGAAATCCGTATGACGCGTATCGCCGAGGAGATTCTCGCCGATATTGACAAGGACACCGTCGATTTTGTTGCGAACTACGACGGATCTCTTCAGGAACCCACCGTCCTGCCCACCAAGGTGCCCGTCCTCATGCTGAACGGGGGTGCAGGCATTGCCGTCGGTGTCGCCGGCAATATACCGCCTCACAATTTAACGGAACTCTGCGACGGTATCATCGCTCTCATACAAAACCCCTCAATTGATGTACCGGGTCTCATGAACTATATTCACGGTCCTGATTTCCCCACCGCCGGTTATGTGAACGGTCGGGAAGGCATCGTTTCCGCCTACATGACGGGTCGGGGCATCATCCGCGTCCGTGCGCGGGCCATGGTGGAACGCAATGCGCGAACTGACAGGGAAAGCATTGTCATTACGGAGATTCCCTATCTCGTCAACAAATCACTCCTCATCGAAAAGATCTCAGACCTTGTCCGTGACAAGAAGATCACCGGCATCGCCGACCTGCGTGACGAATCCGACCGCGAGGGCCTGCGCGTCGTCATCGATTTGAAACGCGACGAAATACCCGGCGTTATCCTGAACCAGTTATACAAACATACGCAACTGGAATCCAGTTTCGGTATTATTCTCCTTTCCATCGACGAGGGACGTCCCCACGTTTTCAACCTCAAGGAGGTTCTTCAGCGTTTCGTCGATTTTAGAAAAACAGTTGTCACCCGTCGGACCATCTATGAACTCAACCGCGCCCGCGAGCGTCTCCACATCCTGGAGGGCTTCATCATCGCCCTCGATAATATCGACGAGATTATCACCCTCATCAAGGCCTCGAAAAACGCCGCGGAAGCGGCCCAGTCGCTGATGGCCGATTTCGGACTCACCGATATTCAGGCGAAAGCGATACTCGATATGCGCCTCCAGCGTCTCACCGGCCTGGAGCGGGACAAGATTCGCGACGAACACCGCGAGGTAACGGTGCTGGTGAGAAGCCTCGAGGATATTCTGTCACATCCTGAAAAAGTGCTCCATATCATCATAAACGAGCTAGAGGATTTGAAAACCCGCTTCGGAGATGAACGCCGCACGGAAATTGTGACGACCACGGAAGAAATCGATATTGAGGATATGATTGTGGAAGAGGACATGGTCGTCACTATTTCTCACACCGGATATATCAAGCGCAATCCCCTGACTCTCTATCGCAGTCAGCGGCGCGGCGGCCGCGGTCGCGTGGGTATGGGCACGAAAGAGGATGATTTTGTCGAGCGTCTCTTCGTGGGATCGACACACAGCCACATTCTCTTCTTTACGAACCACGGCCGCGTCTACTGGTTGAAGATTTACGAAATACCGCAGGCGGGCCGGGCGGCCAAGGGAAAGGCCATCGTTAATCTCATCGGTATCGGTAAAGACGAATGGATCACGGCCGTTCTTCCCGTCCGGGAATTTTCCGACGACTGGTACGTGGTGATGGCGACGAAAAAGGGGCTCATCAAGAAAACGGAACTGTCCGCATATTCCCACCCCCGCGCGGGCGGTATCATCGCGCTCACCCTCAATGACGATGACGAGTTGATCGATGTGGCCATCACGGACGGTCACCAGGATGTGCTTCTCGCCACGCGCGCGGGGATGTCGATTCGTTTCAGTGAAGCGAATGTCCGCTCCATGGGCCGCACTTCCCGGGGCGTCACCGGTGTCCGCATGGCTGGCGATGACGCCGTGGTGGGCATGGAGATTGTGAGCAGCGGTAACGCCATCCTCACCGTTTCCGAACGCGGTTTCGGTAAGCGGACCGATGTGGATAAATATCGTCGGCAGGCACGGGGCGGAAAGGGTATCATTAATCTGAAAACTGTTCCCCGCGTGGGTGCCGTGACCCGTATTACCCAGGTGGACGGTTCGGAAGATATCGTGCTGATCAGCGATCGGGGTAACATCATCCGCATGCAGGTGGACGAGATATCCCTTCTGAACCGGAGTACGCAGGGTGTGAAGCTCATTGAACTGGACCATGAAGAGAGGCTTGTCGGCCTCGCCCGCGTCGAACGGTACGTGAGTCCAGAGGAACCGGAAATCGGGGAGGAATAAGCAAAACCATCCTTTCCGCGAGCATAGGGGGCGCTGTTGTGTTACACTGTCCCCATGACGGGCCGGGGTACGAGACAACATGATCGTCGGTGTTACCGATTCTTCGATCACACGGCCGACTGCGGGGTGGAGATTACGGGCAGTTCCGCACAGTCACTCTTTGAAAACGCCGCCTTTTCCCTTTTCGATATAATGACGTACCTGAACGATGTGGACCCCCGTGCCGTTCGCCGCGTCACCGTCACGGCCGACGGATGGAACGATCTCTTCATCGCCTTCCTTCGCCGGATGCTCTCTCTGTATACGGTCGAGGGATTTCTTGTCAGGCACTTTACCTGCGATTCCCTCGATGAGTCGCACATTACGGGCAGTGCCTACGGTGAACCCTTCGATCGTGACCGGCACGAAATCATCATGGAGATCAAGGCCGTCACCTATCACCAGGCACTGTGCGAACAACGGGGCCGGACGTGGCGGGGAAGGATTGTCTGCGATGTCTGAACACCGGCTGGAAAAAATCGACGACTACCGGTGGCTCATACCGAAGACGGGAACCATGCGCGTCCCCGGCATGGTGTATTCCAGCCGGCGGCTCATCAAAAGCGTTGCGGCGGACGAGAGTATCCGCCAGGTCGCCCACGTCGCGTGCCTGCCGGGCATCGTGTCGTATTCGCTCGGCATGCCCGACATCCACTGGGGCTATGGATTTCCCATCGGCGGTGTGGCGGCCTTCGATGCCGATGAGGGCATCGTATCACCCGGCGGTGTGGGCTATGATATTAACTGCGGTTGTCGCGTTATCACAACGCGGCTGGACTACGAGCATATCAGGAAGGACCTGCCGCGGCTCGTGGCCGACCTCTTTGCCGCCGTTCCCTGCGGGGTCGGGTCCCGGGGGATGGTGAAACTGTCCGCCGCGGAAGAAAAAAAGGTGCTTTCACGAGGGGCACGCTGGGCAGTGGCGCAGGGATTCGGCGTTACGGAAGATCTTGATACAACGGAAGAGGGAGGATGTCTCGATGGAGCGGACCCCGGTGTGGTGAGCGACCGGGCGCTCACCCGGGGCCGCGACCAGCTGGGCACCCTGGGATCGGGAAATCATTTCTGTGAGATTGAGGTGGTGGACACCATCTTCGATGAAACCACCGCCCGGGCATTCGATCTCACCCCCGGACGAGTCGTGGTCATGCTCCATACGGGCTCCCGCGGTTTCGGTCATCAGGTCTGTGACGATTATCTTGAGCGGATGATCAGGCAGCGCTCGTCACTCGATTTCGATGTGCCCGATGTCCAACTCGCCTGTACGTATCTGAAGAGCGCACTCGGACAAGAGTATCTCTCGGCCATGGCCTGCGCTGCCAATTTTGCGTGGGCGAACCGCCAGATCCTCATGGATATCATCCGCCACAGCTTTGAGAAAACGCTTCATCTTTCGCCGCGGGAACTGGGTATGCGTCATCTCTACGACGTCTGTCATAATATCGCCAAAGGCGAAACGCTTCCCGTTAACGGTATTCCCCGGCACCTGATGGTGCACCGGAAGGGGGCGACACGCGCCTATCCGCCGGGCCATGAGGCCGTTCCCGAGTGCTACCGGTCCGTCGGCCAGCCCGTTCTCATCCCGGGCGATATGGGGACAGGATCGTATATTCTCGCCGGGACGGACACGGCCTATCAGGAAACATTCGGCAGTTCCTGCCACGGTGCCGGCAGGGTGATGAGCAGGAACCGGGCGCGGAAAGCGAGCGCGGGCCGGTCCGTCGGCCGGGACATGGCCGACCGCGGTATCATCGTCATGGCACGGGGCAGGAAGACCCTCGCCGAAGAGATTCCCGAGGCCTACAAATCGCTGGAGGATGTCGTCGATGCGGTACACGGCGCGGGTATCGCCACGAAAGTGGCCCGTCTCCGGGCCGTGGCATGTGTTAAGGGGTAAGTGGTTCGGTCACCCCAACGCCGAAAAAACGGTTTGCGTCTTTCCGTCAAATGTGGCAACACTATCTGCTCGAATGACGGGGAACTCGTTCCGGGACTGATGAGCCGGAGCTTTTGTGTGAGGTAATAATTGTTCACCGTTTCGGTTACTTACAAAGGCAAGGAAGGATACAGGTATGACTCCCTATGACGTGATCATTATCGGCGGTGGTCCGGCGGGACTGACGGCCGGTCTCTATGCGGCGCGGGCAAAAATGTCCGTACTGCTTCTCGAAGGATCGACGACGGTCAGTCAGATTACCGTAACGGACATGATCGAAAACTATCCCGGCGTTCCCGATGTCACCGGGTTCGACCTGGTCAATCGTTTTAAGGAACAGGCAGGCCGTTTCGGACTGGAAACGAAAACGGAGGCGGTCCAGTCGCTGGAACGGTCTGACAGTGGAGAGAAACCCTGCTGGCGCGTCACTACGGAACGAGGATTCTACGAGTCGCTGGCCGTCATCGTGGGGACCGGGGCCGAATGGCGTCATCTCGGCGTCCCCGGTGAGGAGGAGTTTTTAGGACGGGGTGTGTCCTATTGCGCCACCTGCGACGGTCCCTTTTACCGGGACCGTGATGTGGTCGTTGTCGGGGGCGGCGATACGGCGGTTCAGGAGGCGATCTTCCTGACGAAATTCGCAAAGAATGTGACCATTGTGCACCGTCGTGACCGTCTCCGGGCGGCAGGTATCCTCGAAGACCGCGCCGTTGCCAATGAGAAGATAGCATTCGCATGGAATTCCGTCGTTGAGAAGATCGAAGGTGACACCGGTGTCAGCGGTGTCCGTGTCCGCAATGTGAAAGAAGGGTCCGCAACGCGGACCATTCCCGCCGAAGGGGTGTTCATCTTTATTGGCCTTGTTCCTCTCACGGATATCGTGCGTGGTGTTGCCAACGTCGATGAGCATGGCTATATTATTACTGATTCACAGATGCGTACGTCCGAACCGGGCCTTTTTGCCGCCGGTGATTGTATTATGAAATTGTTCAGGCAGGTGGTTACCGCCTGCGGGGACGGCGCAACGGCTGCTCATGCCGCGGAGCTCTACGTCGACGCACTGAAAGGAGAGAGCTACGACGCATGGGACGGCACGATGAAATCATGATAGAGGAGTTGTCATCGGAATGCCAATCTATGAATTTGTCTGCCGTCACTGCGGCCACCGTTTTGAATTGATTCGCTCCATCAGCGACGATGACTGTGATGTTGTCTGTCCGGAATGCAGCGAAAAGAAAGCCGACCGACAGGTCTCTCTTTTCTGTCAGTCAGCGGGGAGCGGATCCTGTGCGGCGGGGTCATCGTCGCCCTTTACATGAAGTGTATGATGTAACTCCGGCGGTCTGCCGGATGCACCACACGGATCATTCATAAACCGGTATACAGCACACGATTGTGACAGAGGGGTGCCCCGGTGAGGGGTGTCTCTGGCCGGGACGTTCTTCCCCAGCAGCCTGCATCGCGACACGGGTGCACGAGGCAGGCTGCGAGATGGCCGCACTCTCTGTGCCGTCACGTAAACTATATCGACATTCCTCTGAACAGGGAAAGGTGTCTCCATGGACTGTTTCATCGAGAGCTGGCAGTTTCTCCCCGCGCGCATCGATCCCGTTTTCTTTTCCATCGGGCCGGTCCGCATCATGTACTACAGCCTCATGTATATCGTCGCCTTTGCCTGTACCTATATTCTCGTCCTGGTCCGCATCCGCCGGGAGGATTTTGACTATACGCCGGAAACGATTCAAAACATATTTGTCTGGGCGATATTGGGCCTTCTCATCGGCGCGCGGCTGGGGTATGTCCTGTTTTATAATCTCGATTTCTATATCCATCGGCCGTGGGCGGTGCTCTTTCCCTTTGAATTCCATGACGGCGTCCGATTTGTCGGTATCCGCGGCATGTCATATCATGGCGGCCTGGCGGGCGTGGTGGTGGCGGCTCTTGTGTTCTGCCGCCGTCACAGTATTTCCTTCCGGCGGTTCGCAGACCTTTTCTGTCCCGTCATCCCCCTCGGGTACACCTTCGGCCGCATCGGGAATTTCATCAACGGCGAACTCTACGGACGGGTCACGGACGTCCCCTGGGGAATGTATTTCCCCCTCGATGTCAGTCATCAGCTCCGTCATCCGTCCCAACTGTACGAGGCGTTTGGTGAAGGCATTGTCCTTTTCCTCGTGCTCTGGTCGCTCAGAAAGTGGCAACCCTTCCCGGGCTACTTGCTGGGACTCTATCTCATCGGGTACGGCGTCGCCCGCTATTGCATAGAGTTTACCAGGGAACCGGACCCGCAACTGGGTTTCGTCATCGCTTCCCAGACCATGGGTCAGGTCCTGTGTCTCCTCATGATTCTCTGCGGTATGGGCCTTTTGGGGGCCTTCTATCTTTCGGCACGCCGTGAGCCTGCATAATTTCAGCTTGATTTTTCCCCGTCTTTCCTCTAATGATTCTGCACGGAAGAACAGAGGCGACGCGGCTCTGTTCGCTTGGCGGCGCAGGAGGTGCCGCCGGGGAACACCGCGCGTGAAAGGGGGTCATACCGTGCCGTCATTTCAGCCGACAGCGTCATCTGCCGATGAATTACACAAGCAGCAACTGGCGGGACTCAAATGGACCGTGGAACATGTCTACCACGGGTCCGCCTTCTATCGAAAGCGGCTTGATGAGGCGGGGTATCGTCCCGGCGATATCTGCTCGCTGGACGATCTGAAACACCTGCCCTTCCTCACGGGTCAGGACCTGCAGGATGAGTATCCCTGGCCGCTCCGCTCCGTGCCTTTCGATCAGATTGTCAGGATGCATGCCTCGTCGGGTACGACGGGCAAGAGAAAAGTCCTCGTCTACACGGCGAAGGATATCGCCGACTGGGCCGATATGTTCGCCCGCTGCTACGAAACCGCCGGGCTCACCCGCGATGATCGTATCCAGATCTGCGTCGGATACGGGGTATGGACGGCAGGCGTGGGATTTCAACTCGGTTGCGAACGCCTGGGCGCCCTCGCCATTCCGGCAGGGCCGGGGAACCTCGATATGCAGATGCAGTTCCTCGTCGATTTCCAACCGACGGTGATCTGCTCAACGGCGTCCATGGGGCTCCTCATGGCCGAGGAGGTGGACAGGCGGGGTCTCCGCGATGCCATCAGCGTCAAAAAGATCATTTTCGGTGCCGAACGGGCGAACGACGCCATGCGGAACACGATCAAGGACCTGCTCGGTGTGGAACAGACCTTCGACATTCCCGGGTTGACGGAAATCTACGGACCGGGTACCGGTCTCGACTGCGAATACCATACTGGCATCCATTACTGGGCGGACTACTATATACTGGAACTGCTCGATCCCGATACACTGGAACCGGTCCCCGACGGTGAAATCGGCGAAATGGTCTATACGACGCTCCGCAAGGAAGGTGCGCCCATGATCCGGTACCGTTCCCGTGACCTGACGCGCCGCATCCCGGGCACCTGTCCCTGCAATTCCATTATGCCCCGGCACGACCGGCTTCTCGGTCGCTCCGATGATATGTTCATCCTCCGGGGCGTCAACATCTATCCCGGACATATCGACGAGATTCTTGCCCGACATGAGGGGATCGGCAGTGAATATCAAATACACATCGATCGCCGGGACGACGGCAAAGATTACATGAACATCGTGGTTGAACGGGCGGCTAACGGCGATGTCTCGGGCGACAACAACGTTGCCCGGGATATCGAACGGGATATCCGGAAGCATTTGCTCGTGAGCGGCACCATAGAGATCGCCGATCACCTGTCGCTTCCCAGGACGGCGCGGAAGGCGAAACGCGTTTTCGATAACCGTGACCTGAACGGTGAGCCGCCGTCCCCGTGATCCGGTACGAGACCCGTTGAACTGATCTCATGGCTGTCGTAACGGTGAAAACACTTTTTTGTGCAGGGACCGACAAAAGCCTTGCATTTTCAGGCAATCTCTATTATGTGTTTCTCTAGGAAGAAACGAGGGGTTATCATGGATCTGCGGCGCAGTGGAACGATTCTCTGGTGGTGGACGATGCAATAGAGTGGGTCGTCTGTTCATCGCAAAGCGCCATGTCTCACAATAAAACATGTAACAAGCCGTGAACCGACGCCGTTCGCGGCTTTTTTTATGATCGGTGGGTGACAATGAGAAAGGAAAACGAAAGGATACTGATGGGAAACGAGGCCCTGGGACGCGGCCTCGTCGAAGCGGGTTGTACGCTGGCGGCCTCATATCCGGGGACGCCTGCGTCGGAAATTCTTGAGTCCGTGGTGCGCCATGCCCGCGAAACGGATACGGAGATGCATATCGAATGGTCCCTGAACGAGAAGGTCGCCTATGAAGTGGCCCTTGCCCACAGCTATACGGGAAAGCGGTCCGCCGTTGCCATGAAGCAGGTGGGTCTCAATGTTGCATCGGATCCCTTCATGCGCTCCGCCTATTTGGGTGTCCGGGGCGGCATGGTGGTCATCGTCGCCGACGACCCCGGTCCTCACAGCTCTCAAACGGAGCAGGACAGCCGCTTGTTCGCGCTCTTCGCCCGCGTGCCCGTCTTCGATCCGGCAACGCCGGCGGAGGCGAAGGGGATAATCGCGCCCGCCTTCGCTCTGTCGGAAGAGTTCGAGATTCCCGTCATGGTCAGGCCCACCACGCGGGTCTGTCATGCCCGTCAGAACGTCGCCTGCGAAGCGCCGCACCGTCTCGGGCGGTCCGCCCACTTCGAGAAGGACCCCGGACGCTGGGTGGCGACGCCGCGTTTTCTGACACGGCTTCACGGCACCCTCAACGGCACAATCGCCGCCATTGCCCGGGACAGGCGTTTTTATCCCCGCTTGATGAGCCGCGGCAGCGACGGCGGGCGGCGCTGTATCGTTGCCTCCGGTGTGGCCTGCGCCCATACCTGTGATATCCTCCGGGACCTGGGGTTATGGGATGCCGTCGATCTCTATAAGGTCGATCTGCCTTTCCCCCTGAATGAAGACTTCATTGCCCACGTCCAGGACCGTTACGAGGACATCCTCGTCCTCGAGGAAACCTACCCCACGGTGGAGATGCAGCTTCTCTCGTCACGCGTGACAGGGAGGCGCTCAGGGAACGTGCCCGGAGAGGGGGAATTGACGCCCGACATCGTCGAGGAAGTGCTTCGCGATTTTCTCGACCTCGTGGCGGCGGAGAAGAGGGCCGCCGCGGAATCACCCGGCGTTGCACCCACACTGTGTGCCGGGTGTCCCCACCGCGCCGCCTTCTATACCATCAAAAAAACCTTTCCCCGGGGCATTTTCCCCAGCGATATCGGTTGCTATACGCTGGGCATGAACCTGGGAGCCGTCGACACCTGCCACTGCATGGGCGCCTGTATCAGCCAGGGTGCGGGCTTCTATCATGCCTACACCGCCGACGGCGGCGATTTTCCCACGGTGGTTGTAACCATCGGTGATTCCACCTTTTTCCATGCCGGCATTCCCGCCCTGGCGAATGCCGTCTTTAACGGAGCGCGCATGATCGTTGTGATTCTCGACAACGCCACCACGGCGATGACGGGCAATCAGCCCACACCGGCGGTCGGCATCAGGGCCGACGGGACGGCGGGTCGGCCCATTCCCATTCCCGGACTTGTCGCCGCCTGCGGCGTCTCTTTCCTGCGGGAATGCGATCCCTATGATATGGACGGCTTCGCCGAACATCTCCGTGACGCGGACCGCTATATCCGTAGTGACGAGGGCGGCGTCGCCGTGATTATCGCCGCGCACCCCTGCATTATGGACCGGACGGGGCGGGAGAAACAGGCCGTGTACACCGTCACGGTCACCGATGAGTGCACCGGATGCCGCCTGTGCGTGGAGGAATTCGAATGTCCCGGGCTCGTCTACGATGATGTGGAGGGACGGGTTTTCATCAACGATACGGTCTGCATCGGGTGCGGTCTCTGTGAAACGGTATGCCCCGTCGGGGCCATTACGGTGACGGGAGGAGGTCGATGATGAAACAGCAGATCGTCATCAGCGGGCTCGGCGGTCAGGGGGTTCTTTTCACGACACGGCTCCTCGCCGAGGCGGGCCTGGCCATGGGCGCCGACGTCCTCACATCGGAGACGCACGGCATGGCTATGCGGGGCGGCACCGTCGTGTCCCATGTCAAGATCGGCGGCTTTTGGAGCCCCCTGATCAGGACGGGGACGGCGGACACGGGTCTCTTTCTGGCCGCCGCCACGGTGACGACACACGCACACTTTTTGAAGGAAGAGGGGTATGCCATCGTCAACAGTCCCGACGGCGGTGACCTGTGCGTCGATGCGACGGCCGTCGCCCGGGACATGGGCTCATTTCTCGTTACCAATCTCGTCCTTCTCGGCTTTGCCGTTCACAGGAAGGCGCTCTTCTGCACCGGCGATGTCATGAGGAGTGTTATTGCCGCGCTATCACCGCCCCGGTACTGCGCCGTCAATACGGCGGCCTTCGACCGGGGACTGACAATTACGGGAGGTACGTTATGAAGAAAGTACGGGTTCGGAAATTTTACGTAACAGCAGCGGCCGTTGCCATGGGCATGGTCTTTGTCGCCCTGACGGCATCAGCGGGGACGATCCGGCTTACCTATGCAAACTTTCCGCCGGCGCCGACCTTTCCCTGTGTTCAGATGGAACGGTGGGCCGATGAAGTGGAAAGCCGGACGGATGGAGCGGTTTCCATCCAGACATTTCCCGGCGGCACACTGCTGGGGGCAAAGAACATGCTTGACGGGGTTATCAGCGGCCAGGCGGATATCGGCTGCTTCGCCATGTCATACCATCCGGGGCGGTTTCCCGTACTCGAGGTGGTCGATCTGCCTCTGGGATGGCCGAATGCCACCGTGGCGAGCCTGGCGCTCTGGGACTTGTACCAGAAATATAAACCCGCATCGCTGTCCCAGGTCAAGGTCCTTACTGTCTTTACCTGCCCCCCGGCCAATATCATGTCCGTTTCTCCCATCAGGAAGATCGACGACCTGGCGGGATTTGAAATCCGTGCCGCCGGAACCGGCGTCAAGGTCTTCGAACTGCTCGGCGCGAGCCCCATCGGTATGCCGCAGTCGGATGTGCCTGACGCCCTCCACAAGAAGGTTATCCAGGGCATGGCCTCGTCACTGGAGGTGATGAAGGACTTCAATTACGCCGAGTACTGCCGTTACATCACCATGACCAATCTCCAGGTGGTCACTTTTGGTGTGGTCATGAACAAAAAAAGCTGGGACGCTCTCCCGGAGTCGGTCAAAACGGTCATGGACGATCTCGCCCGGGAGCAGACAGAGTGGACGGGCCGTTATGTGGATAAGCACGTTGATGAGGCGGTGGCCTGGTCGAAGGAGACATACGATGTGGAGGTGATCACCCTTCCGGCGGCGGAACAAAAACGGATGAGCGGACTTCTCCAGCCGCTCGTGGACAACTATGTCGAGCGCGTTTCGAAAACGGTGCCCGCCGAGGACATCGTGCGTGACGTGATGGCTTTGAAAGCGACCAACGAAAAGGCAGTCAAGTAATAATGAACGATCTCATTTCTTTTCTTGACGGAATAAGCCGGCACGTAAATCGTATCTTTGTGGCGATCGCCGGTGCCATGCTGGTTGCGATGATGCTCCTGGCCACGGCGAACGTGGCGCTGCGCAGCGCCGGTCTTCCCGTCAAGGGGACATTTGAGCTGATGGGCTTCTTCGGGGCCATCGTGGCGTCCTTTGCCCTGGGAAAGACCTATATCAGCGGCGAACATATCGCCGTCGACATTTTCCTGCGTCGATTTTCTCTCCCTCTGCGAAAGCTCCTCACCGCGGCGAATGACATCATCTCCATGGCCTTTTTTGGCATCGCTGCATGGCAGGTCTTTCGCTGGGGGATGCGACTCCACCGCGTTCATGAGCTGTCGGAAACGTTGCGTATACCTTTCTATCCTTTCGTCTACGGCGTTTCTTTCGGTTGCGGTGTGATCGCCTTCGTCTTGGCGATCGAAACGATACGATCTGTCACCAACAACAGGGAGGCATCACGGTGAACCTCACACTCATCGGCATCACGGGCATTATCTGTCTTCTCTTCTTTCTCATGGTCTTCGGCATGCCTGTCGGGTTCGCCATGGGGATTGTCGGGTTCGCGGGCGTCTGTTTCGTTACCTCACCGACGGCGGCGCTCGGCATGATCGGCACGGAATTCTGGAACACATTTTCCGCCTACAGCCTGACGATGATACCGCTCTTCGTCTTCATGGGGGAAATCTGTTTTTTTTCCGGCCTGAACGGACGATTATTCCGGGCGACCCACGTGCTCACCGGCCATATCCGCGGCGGTCTCGCCGTGGCGACGGTTATCGCCTGTGCCGGCTTTGCCGCCATCTGCGGTTCCAATACGGCGACGGCGGCGACAATGACCACGGTGTCACTGCCGGAAATGAAGAAATACCGCTATGACAATGCCCTGTCCGTCGGCTCCATCGCCTGCGGTTCCACGCTGGGAGTCGTCATTCCCCCCAGCGTGGTGCTCATTCTCGTGGGCCTGTCCACGGGCGAATCCATCACGAAGCTCTTTTACGGCGGTGTCTTTGCAGGACTTGTCCTCGCCGTCTTCTTCATGGTGACCATCCTCGTTTTGTGCCGGATGAATCCCTCATGGAGTCCCCTGGGAGAGCGACGGTATACGCTTGCGGAGAAATGGCGGTCACTGTCGGGTGTCATCGAAGCCTTTGTCCTCTTCAGTGTGGTCATGGGTGGGCTCTATATCGGGGTCTTCACGCCCACCGAGGCCGGCGCTGTGGGCAGTTTCATCGCCTGTATCATCGCACTCATGGGCCGTCGTCTTTCCTGGCAGCGGTTTACCTCTTCCATTGTGGAAACACTTGAAATAACGGGCATGGTCTTCGTCATCATTACCGGTGCGGTTATCTTCAGCCGCTTTCTCACGCTGACGCGGATTCCCTACGACATGGCGGGCTGGGTCGCCGCTCTGCCCGTGCCGCCCATCATGGTGATTGCCGTTATTTTCATCATCTATACCATCGGCGGCGCCCTCATGGATGCCCTTGCCCTGCTGATGATCACCATTCCCATCTTTTTCCCCGTGGCCATGGAACTGGGTTATGATCCCATCTGGTTCGGCGTCATGATCACCGTCATCACCACACTCGGCGCGGTGACGCCACCAGTTGGCGCCACCATGTACGTCGTCGCCGGTATGGCGCGAGATGTACCCATGACGACGGTTTTTCGCGGCATTGCCTATTTCCTCCCCGCTTATGTGCTCTGTATCGTGCTGCTCATGGCGGTTCCGGAGATCATCACCTTCCTGCCCCGGATGATTCGGTAGGGTGGGTCCTTTCGTGATTTACAATCTCCCGCGAACCTGCTATTTTCTGATACAGCAACCAAGAGGGCTTTACTGGGAGGAACGACAATGGTACCCGAATTGCCGCGTGACCGGACCGTTTCTGTCGGCCGCATACGGACCCGTTATTGGGACGTCGGATCGGGTGATCCCGTTATCCTCATTCACGGGCTCGGCGCCTCGGCGGAGATCTGGGCTAATAATGTCCCGGCGCTAGCCCGGGACTTTCGCGTCATCGTTCCCGATCTCGTCGGTTTCGGACAGAGTGATAAACCGCCAATGGCGTATTCGCCGGGGGTGCTCGTTCGGTTTCTTGCTGATTTTATGGAGGTACTGGAGATCGATGCCGCCCATCTGGCGGGTAATTCCCTGGGCGGCGGTCTCGCCCTGGCCTTCGCGCTTACCTTTCCCCGGCGGGTGCGTTCCCTCGCGCTGATCGACAGTGCGGGTTTCGGCCGTGATATCACCTGGACGTTGCGCCTGGTGACGCTGCCTGTCTTCGGTGAGATAATGACCATCCCCACGAAGTGGAGCGTCCGGCTCTTTTTCCGCAAGGCCGTCGCCGATCCCGTCGCCGTTACGGCGGATTTCATCGATCTCTACTGGCGGTATGCGCGGTCGCCCGGTGCCGGGAAGGCGTTTCTCAGCCTCCTGCGTTCCATTTGCACCGTCCGCGGTGCCCGCAAGGATTTGCTTGAAACCATTCATGCCCGCCTTTCATCATTGACGGTACCCGTCCTGATTATCTGGGGACGCGACGACCGCCTGTTGCCGGTACACCATGCCGCCACGGCGCGTTCGCTCCTTCCCGGTGCGGATGTCGTCATTCTCGACCGCTGCGGACATATGCCGCAGTTTGAATGTTCCCGCGTGTGTAACGAGCGTATGAGACAACTGTTTCAATCGGAGGTAGACAGATGAACAAAAAAGTAGTCGTGATTGGGGGCGGTGCTGGCGGTCCGTCTGTGGCGGCGGAGGCGAAGCGGCGTGACCCGGCCCTGGATGTGGTCATGCTGGAGGCGGGAGAATTTATTTCCTACGCGGCGTGACCGATGCCCTATTACATCGGTGATGTAATCAACGACCACAAAAAGCTGATCGCCCGGACGCCCGAGACCTTTGAGAAATCCGGCGTCACCGTCCGTCTGAATACACACGTGGCGGAAATCGATACGCGCCGCGGTCACATCCACTTGACCGGCGGTGATTTGCTACCCTATGATACGGTCATTGTCGCCACGGGTTCCACGGCGACAATACCGTCGTTGCCCGGCATGGATTACCCGGGGGTCTTTACCCTCAAAACGCTCCGTGACGGTATCACCATCAAGTCATATCTGGAGGGGCACACGAGCAGGTCCGCCCTGATTATCGGCGCCGGATTCATCGCCATGGAGATGTCGGAGGCCTGTGTGAGGCGCGGCATGGATACCACGGTGATCTATCGCGGCGAACTGCCCGTGAAACAATGGGACCCCGAATTTTCCACGATGATACGCGACGAAATAACCGGAAACGGCGTCACCTTCGTCACCGGGCACTCGCCGGTGGCCGTGGAAGAGGGGGGAGAGGCGAGTCTCCGCCTCCTGACGGATAACGGCGCATTTGAGGGTGATGTTATCATCTTCGCACTCGGTGTGAAACCGAACGTCAGCCTCGCGGAGGAGGCGGGCATTATGCTGGGTCACACGGGGGCGGTGAAAGTGGATGCCACGCAGAAGACTTCCATTGATGAAATCTACTCCGTAGGCGATTGCTGTGAGGTATTCCATCGTATCACCAAAGAGTGGGTGTATCTTCCTCTCGGTGATATCGCCAACAGGCAGGGCCGCGTTGCCGGACGCACCATTGGTGGTATGCCCACCGTTTTTCCCGGCGTGGTGGGTGCGCAGTCATTCAAAGTATTCCGTCTCGAAGTGGCGAAAACGGGAATCGATGAACGAGCGGCGGAAAAGGCGGGATATCTCCCGAAAAGCGCCATTATCTGGGGCTCGCCCACGGCGCGGTCAATGGGGACAGCGGACACCATCGGCGTGAAGCTCGTTGCGGACGGCGAGACGGGACGCCTTCTCGGCGCACAGGCCGTCGGAACATACGGTGTCGTCGGACGCATTAACACCTTGTCCGCCTGCCTGTGGTCAGAACTCGACCTGGACACCATCGGGTTTATGGATTTTGCCTATTCCCCGCCATTCGGCGGCGCCTGGGACCCGATCCAGATTGCCGCCCAGGTACTGCGCAAGAAGTTGTGAAAGGGAAAAGGAAGTATGAAAAAATGCCATCGGTGTCACCATAGACTGACGATTGAATCAGCCGTCGGACGCCGGGAGGTGTGTCCCTTCTGCGGAGTGGACCTCCATGCCTGCCTGAATTGCCGCTTCTATGAACTCGGTGTCTATAACGACTGCCGGGAGCCCTCGGCTGAGCGTGTCGTCCACAAGGACCGAGCTAATTTCTGTGACTATTTTCGGTTTCGTGATGAGGAGAATGTCCCGATGGGAACGACGAGTTCCGATACCAGGCAACGGGCGGAGGATCTCTTCAAAAAATGAAGGAGACGGCCTCCGGGGACGACTGGATCCGACGGGTAACGGAACACTTCAGTCATTCACTGTCGGAGAAGAGGGAGAAGAGTCATGCTTCGAAAAACGGTCCTTTTGACCTGTGTGCTTCTTATTTTTCCGGTGGGCGCGCCGGCGGCCGGGGAGGTTCCGTCGCGCATTGACGCGGTGACCCTCTTTGCCAATCGAGCCCTGGTCACGCGAACGGCCGACGTTGCCGTGACTCAGGGTGTCAATGATATCTCCATTCCTCTCGATGCCTTTTACGTGGATCCCGATTCCCTCTCGGCGACGGTCTTCGGTGACGGTGAAATACAAAGCGTGCAATTGGGCGAGCGCCATCTGGAAGACATGCCGCAGGAGGCCATCGCCGGCCGTGAACGGGAACGGGATGCACTGGGACGGGAAAAACAGTGTCTGGAAGACCATCTCACCGTCGTTTCGCATAAGGAGCAATTTCTTCTCTCGCTGGTCTCCTTCGCCGACGATCAACTGCCCCGGGACGTGGCCACCCGTTTTCCGGAAACGGAGGATCTCGCGAAAACAATCGCCTTCCTCGACACGCAGTTCACGGCCCTGTACACAGAGAGGGAGTCGTTGAAAACGCGGGTCGGGGACCTGGAAAAAAAGATCGACGTGCTCGACAGGGAGTTGGCGGACCTCCGCGGCGCCGCGCGCCGCAGCCGGCCGGTCATCGATATCGTCTTCATCGCGAAACGGGACCAGACGATCACTATCGAGGCACAGTATATCAGCGGCCAGGCGGCATGGCGGCCGCTGTACACGGTCTTTGTCCCGTCCCTTGAGGACGAGGCGAGGCTCATGATGTCGTCACAGGTGTACCAGAAAACAGGAGAGGACTGGAGCGACGTTTCCCTTTCACTGTCCACCATCCCGCCCCTGTCCGGCGTCCAGCCTCCTGTGCCGGTGCCGTGGAATATGGATATACCGCCGGCGCGCCGGATGCTCATGGAAAAGGCGGCCCCGGTGCCGCAACGGGACACAGCGCGTCAATCGGCCCTCGGCGAAGAAAAAAAGGCGGAGGCCGCCTTTGCGGAGGCTGTCACAACAGAACTGCCGCTGTCCTTTGAGTACCGCCCGCCGCGCCGGCTCACCATACCGTCGCGCGACAAAGAGACGGTCATTCCCCTCTTTACCAAGACGATTTCCGGGCGGTACTTCCATGTTGCCGTTCCCCGCGTCCGGCCCCGTACCTTCCTCGTCTGCGAGGCGACGGCGGACCGCGAACTCCTGCCCGGCATCCTGAACGTCCATTTCCACGGCCGCTTTGTGGGTAAGACCACCCTGCCGGAAAAGCGTGCCGGGGAGGACTTCCGACTGAATCTCGGTATCGACAGCGCCGTGGCAATTAAGCGGGAGAAGGTAAAGGACAGGAAAAAGGAAACATTCTTTGGCTCCGTTGAGAGGGACAGCATCGCGCGCGAACTGAGCTATGTTATCACCCTGGAAAACCTGAAAGACCATCCCGTGAGCGTGCATGTGTTCGATGCCGTACCTGTGCCGCGGACAGACAAAATAACGGTGAAGGATATCCGGTTCTTGCCCGAACCCTCCGTCCGTGACTACGAGGGGCGCGAGGGTGTGATGCTCTGGATCGTGGAAAACATGACACCGAAGGAGACACAGACAATCACCATCGAGTTTGTGATCACCTATCCCCGGGATGTGCCTATTGAGGGACTGCCATGAAAAGGACGACAAAAAATTGTGACGAGACATACATGACATCGCGCAACGAGCTGATCAGGGTCTTCACGGAAATAAACGACGACGGTGACATGGCGCGCTTTTTCGATGAGATTTTTACGCCCAAGGAACGGGCGGATCTCGTCATGCGGTGGCAATTGTTGAAGGAACTCCACGCGGGCGAGCCGCAGCGGGCGATTGCCGCGCGTCACCGGATCAGCCTCTGTAAAATCACCCGCGGTTCGCGGATCCTGAAGCAGGAGGATTCGGTAACGCGAATCCTCCTGGAACGGTTTGCCGAAGCATAAAATACGGTCGCTCGGTACGCCGTGACAGCGGCGACGCGTCACCCCGTCCGGCACCTCTGAAACGTAACCGATGCTGAATGCCCATCACGGAGATATTACATCTCTCATCTTTGTTTGCGGCCGTTCAGGTCGTATCGACGACGGTGGGCGGCTCTACGCCGTTGCCGCCACGCGCCTCTCGCCGGGCGGAGAGCAGGACGACGTATCGTTTCTGATACCCTATCCGCACCTGTGCGAACGGGATCGACGTCTCTCCGGCGTTACGCGTGACCAGCTCACCCACGCCCCGACACGTCGGGAGACGGAACGGGCATTAACCGATTTTTGCGCAGAGAGCGATTTTATCATTACCCTGGACACATCGGACATTACCGGTGAGATCTGCCGACTGTGCGGGACCGACCGTGTCCTCGACCTGGGGTTTGCCGTGGAATATTTTTTCCCTGCCGTTGATGCCGCGAATCCGAAGGGACTCTGGGAGTTTCTCCGGAAACGGGAACGGGGACGCATCAGCTTTTCCGCGACGGAGACGGTCGCACTTGCCGTCGACTGCCTTCGCGCCATCGCCGGCATCGTGCTGAACGACGGGGAAACCGGCTGGGCGCCGACGCTTCGCTATTATCTCGCCAAGAGCGGCACCCTCTTCGGCGCCGTTCTGTGCCACGTGGCCTATCACTACCGCGATTATTTCGGGGAACTGTTCACCCCTGTCTCACAACCGGACACAGGCAACTGGCGTCGTTTCTGTCCCGTGGTCGCACCGCCGTCACCGCGGCGGCTGGCGGCGGACATGGTTCTCCGTCCCGTCGACGGCGAATCGCTGGAACAGTATTATAGCGCCCTTGTTGCATCGGAAAAGACGCATGTCTTTCGCCCGGTGCAGGTCGCGTATGCGCGCCATGTGGCGAACATACTGAACGATGGTGGAATCCTCGCCCTGGAAGCGGGAACGGGAACGGGCAAGACACAGGGATATCTCATACCCGCCATGGAATTTCTGAGACGGAACCCCGCGTCTGCCATGGTCATATCCACCTATACGAAGAGCCTCCAGGACCAGATCATGATGCGGGAGATACCCCGGACACAGCATCTTTCACCCCTCTACGCGGAAATCCCCGTGACGTTCCTCAAGGGGAAATCGAGTTACATCTGCGTGGAAAGGCTTGACGCCGTTACGGACGACGCCGTCACGGGTGAGGAGATCATTGCGTGGCTCTACTTCGTGCATCTCGCCCTCAGCTTTCGCACGGCCGACCTGGATTCCGTTGGACTTCAGGTGCGCCGGTACCTGGGCGGCCGGTTCTTTTTCCGCCGCCTGTTGAGCGAGATATCATCCCGTATGGGATGTACCACCCGTCATCGGCGTTGTCCGGCGCAGGTGGTGGCGGCTGATGCCGCACGGGCGCGCCTCGTGGTGACGAATCACCATAAACTCGCCCTTTTCCACGTGGACCCAGTTCTGAAGGAACGATTCACGCGGTGTATCATCGATGAGGCGACACATTTCGATCAGGCCGTCCGAAACGCTTCCGCCCTCTCCGTTTCGTCACGCGATATCGCCGACGGTCTCCGCTATCTCCGGACCGTTTTCAAACGCCGCCGCGGCGCAGGCGATCTCGCCGGCCTGCTGAGCACTCTGAATGAAGCCATTGATCAGGTGGAGGAACAGTGTAACGCGCTAACGGCCTACCGCCGTTCGGCGGACTCGAAAGGTGGACAGGATGTGCTCGTTGTCGACGAGGACATGGGTGCAGGTGTTCTGGACAGGATCGTGGCATGCCTCACGACCCTGCGGGACAGGCAGAGGGGTCTTGTCTCACTCCTCACGCGCATCCTGGAGGGAGACCGTCGCGACATGCTGACGTTTCGACCACGGACGGCGGCCCGCCTGCGTGCCGTCCTGACGGAGCACCAGGAATACTTGCATATCTTTGAGACGGCCCTGCAGGCGGTCTCGGATGTCAATCTGGTTGTGTCATGTCGTTTTCTCACGAAACACTGGATGCTAACCATTCACCGCGTTGATCTTGCCCCGGTCATCCGTGACGGGATCATTGCCGATATGGATGCTGTCGTCGCCACCTCGGCGACACTGTCATCGAATCAGCAGTTCGATTGCTTCCTCTCCCTGTGGGGACTTGACGGCCGGGAGGACCTGCATGTCCGCACCGTGGAAATCCCGTCGCCCGACACCGTATCCCGCCTCAGCATTATCGTGCCGGAAGAAAGCACCAGCGGCGGCTATACGAACAAAACGCTTTGGTTTGAGACCGTAACCCGCATTCTGCCGCGGCTCATCGACGAGAACGGCGGACGCACCCTCGTGCTCTTTGCCAGTTACGGCGATCTGACCGCCGTAGCCGACGCGGTGGGTCCCACCGTCATCGCCGCCGGGTACCCGCTTCTCGTCCAACAGAACGGCATGCCCACGGGATCCCTCTGCACGGAATTCCGTGACGTGAAGGAAAGCGTGCTTTTCGGTGTGGATTCGTTCTGGTATGGTGTTGATTTTAAAGGAGATACACTAACACAGGTTATCATCACGCGCCTTCCCTATCCCAACACCCACGATCCCGTCCAGAAAGCACGGCGGCGCATTCTGCCGCCCCAGGATTACTGGCGACGGTATCACTATGAGACGGAAATGAAATTGAAACAGGGTATGGGCCGCCTCATCCGCAGCGAAGGGGATAGGGGCCGGGTTGTTATCCTGGATAACCGTTTCCGGATGTCTGAGTGACAGGGCGGCCGTCAGCGCATGGAGTCAAGGTATGCGCGCAGATTGGTTTTTTTGTGTTTCAGGCCGAGCTTGTTCCTGATATTGCTGCGGTAGAATTCCACGGTCTTGACGGACACATGACATATTTCCGCTATTTCCTTGTTCGTTTTCCCATCCTTCACGAGACTTGCAACCTGTATTTCCTTCGGTGTCAGGTGGATAAACGATGAGGCTAGCTTGCGTGAAAAAGGGGAGACCACGTCGCCGAGGTGCTGTTCAATGATGGACACGTAGGTGCGCTGTTCCGCCGAGAGATTCGTCGATTTCAATTGTTCCAGATAGGGAATAACGAGGTCCTTCATGTTGAGGAGCATCTTTTCCTCGATGATGTCCTTATCTTTTTCGCGTTCTCTGAGGAGGACCTTCAATGCAGCGTTGAGTTCTTCCAGTTCCCGCGAGCGCTTCTTCAGTTCCGCCTGCCGTTCCTTCAGGAGTCGCTCACCCTGACGCTGCTGGGTGATATCCACCCCGAAGAGGGAGAGGCGCCTGACCCTGCCCTCCGCATCGAAGATAGGAGAAAGATTGTTGTCGATTATGCGACCGTCATTTATTTCCTCGAAACGGATGGGTTTGCCCGCTGCTATGACGCGATTGATTCGCTCCCGCCGCGCCGTGGCCGCCGTCGAGGGGAGAATGCTGTCCATTCTTTTCCCCACGAGTTCGTCAACGGGTCTCCCGATCCGCCGTGCCGCCGTCTCGTTGAGGGCAACGATCGTGCCGTCAGTGTCGAGGAGGATGGTCGTTTCCGTCGAGGCGTTGAGAAGGTCGCGAAGGGCCCCCTCGCGTTCCCACATCATGGTGAGAGAGAGGCGATACCCGTCGCTCAGGGACTTGCGTTCGCGGTTTTCCCGCCGCCGTTCCTGCAGTTCGCCGCTGTTTGCCACAGGCATCCCGATTTTCTCTTCAGCCGTGTGTCCTTTCATAGGGGACATGAAAGATACCCGCTTCCCGTAAAGATATTCATATGCTGAGTGACAGTACACGTCGGCGACGTTTTATGTCGCCTCTCTAGTGGGGTGTGTGAGAGCCTGTCTGGGGAAATAGCTTTTGTGCCGTTTTGTATCGGATTTTGTGGAAAGACACAAGAAAAAAAGCATACGTCCGGACGTGCCGCCGTTTCACGCACCGCCGAGAAAAGGCTTGACCTTCACAGTGAAATTCTTTTATATGGCAGAGGGCTGTTTACCCGACGACAAGGGGGGAACATTATCATCTCATGCAGAGACTGAATCATCGATTGTCACATTTTACCGAATCGGTCATCCGTCGCATGACCCGGGTGGCCACCGAATGCGGGGCGATCAACCTGTCCCAGGGATTTCCCGATTCCGATCCTCCCCGGGAGGCGCTCGCCGCCCTCGAGCGCGCCGCCGCGGAGGGCCCTCATCAGTATGCCGTGACCTGGGGTGCACCTGCCTTCCGCAGGGCCCTCGCCCGCAAGCAGAGCCGTTTCATGGGCGGCGCTATCGATCCCGACACGGACATCGTCGTTACCTGCGGCAGCACGGAGGCCATGCTCGTGGCCATGATGACGGTCTGTAATCCCGGCGATGCCGTGATCGTCTTTTCTCCCTTCTATGAAAACTACGGTGCCGACACGATTCTCTCCGGGGCGAAACCGATTTACATCCCCCTGCGTCCCCCGGATTTCTCTTTTGATCCCGACGAGCTGCGCCGGGCCTGTGAAAGGAAACCGAAGGCCCTGGTCCTGTGTAACCCGGCGAACCCCTCGGGGAAGGTTTTTACATCGGATGAACTCGCAGTGATTGCGGAACTCGCCGCCCAGTTCGACATCTATGTCATTACCGACGAGGTGTATGAACACATCGTCTATCCGCCCTTCCGGCATATTTATTTTGCCTCTCTCCCCGGGATGGCCGAACGGACCCTTTCGTGCAGTTCGCTTTCAAAGACCTATTCCATGACGGGATGGCGGCTCGGCTATATCATTGCATCGAAAGGTCTGATCACCGAGGCGCGGAAGGTTCACGATTTTGTCACCGTCGGTGCCGCCGCACCCCTTCAGGAGGCTGCCGTGGCGGCCCTTGAATTGCCCGATTCCTACTATGAGGAACTCGTCCTCGCCTATGCCGAGCGGCGGGATGTCTTTCTGTCATACCTCGATGAGGGAGGTTTGTCCTATACCCGTCCCCAGGGTGCCTATTACGTCCTTATCGACATCGCCGAGTTCGGATGGGAGGACGATACGGCATTCTGCGAATGGATGGCGCGCACTGTCGGCGTCGCCGCCGTACCGGGATCGAGTTTCTTCCACGAGCCGGTGAATCACCTTGTCCGGCTTCACTTCGCCAAGGACGTGGATACACTGCGGCGGGCGGGTGAACGTCTCCTGCACCTGAGAGAAGCAGCGCTAGGGTGATTCTGAGCCCGTCCCGCTCCCGGAGTCGATGACCAACACTTTTCCCCCGCGGATTTTTTGGTCGGTGAGTTCGAGGAGAGCCTCATTGGCCTGGTCCAGGGAGAATGCCTGCACCACGGATTTGATGGGGATGCGGGCGGCGATGGCGAGAAATTCACTGATATCCTTCCGAGTCACATTGGCCACGCTCTTGATTTCCTTTTCCAGCCACAGGTGCGACGAATAATCCATATCGAGGAGAGTCTTTTTGTCGGCGTCGTTCTTGCGGATGGCGTTGATGACGAGTCTGCCGCCCGGTTCGAGATTTGTCAGTGCGCACACCACCGGTTTCCAGGCGGGGGTTGTATCGATAACGGCATGGAGTTTTTCCGGGGAGGACGCGGCCGTATCGCCCGACCAGACCGCACCCAGCTCCCGGGCGAACCGGCGTTCGCTTTCACTCCGCGCGAAGACAAAGACCGGGGTGGACGGATAAAGGCAACGGGTCATTTTCAGGACGAGGTGTGCCGACGCGCCGAATCCGGTGAGGCCGAGAAGATCGCCATCCTTAATGGCGGCAAGACGGAGCGACCGGTACCCGATGGCGCCGGCACAGAGCAGAGGTGCCGCCTCCGTGTCACTGAAGATATCGGGAATGGGATAGGCGAAGGACGCCGGTACGGTCATGTATTCCGCATACCCGCCGTTCGCATCCCGGCCCGTGGCACAGAATGACGGGCACAGGTTTTCCTCTCCCCGGCGGCAGTACGGGCACGCGCCGCAGGCGGAGTGAATCCATCCCACGCCGACGCGGTCGCCGCAGGAAAGGGTGGTCACAATGGCGCCGCGTTCTTCCACGATACCCACCACCTCGTGTCCCGGCACGATCGGGTAACGCGGCGGTGGCGTCCGACCCTCGATTTCGTCGATTTCCGTGTGACAGACACCGCAGGTACGGACCCTGATGAGGATCTCATCGTCTGCCGGTGACGGCACAGGGAGGTCGACCGGTACGAGGGGGGCCATGTTTTCGGAAAAGGCGGAGACGCCCCGTATGACCAGTGCTTTCATCAATGAAGCCCTCATATGGAAGAGGCGGCCGATTCCAATCGCGTCAACGGCGTTGCTCTTTATTCAGGTGATGCGCGCTGACCGTCACCTGTCAGGAAGGCGGTCACGAGGCGGATTCCGTCTCCCCGCTGTAAATGCAATTCTTCCCCTCTTTTTTACAGTGGTAAAGATTTTTATCCGCCCTCTTGATGAAATCCTTCAGACCTTCGCCGGCCATAAACTGAGATACGCCGATACTGATGGTAACCGTCACAGTCTTCCCGGGACGGGGAGTAAAGGGAACGCCCTTGAAGGTTTTTCTGATGCGTTCCGCCACCGGGACGCTCTGTTGCGCATTCGTGTCGGGCAGGATAACGGCGAATTCTTCACCGCCGTACCGGTACCCGGAGTCCGTGTCCCGGATGTTCTGTTTGATAATGCTCCCCAGTGTCCGGAGCACGTTATCCCCGTCGAGGTGACCGAAGCGGTCGTTGTAGTCCTTGAAATCGTCCACATCGATCATGAGCATCGTCAGGGGATGCCCGTACCGGTTTGTGCGCATCACCTCCGATTCGATCTGCTGGTAGAAGTATCGGGAGTTGTAGAGAGCCGTGAGGCCGTCGGTAATGCTCAGCTCATGGTACATGCGCTCCCGTTCCCGGAGAGCCTCCTCCATTTTTTTCCGGTCCGTAATGTCGCGATAGATGCAGTAGACGGCCGATTGTCCCGAGTCGTCATACACGGGTATCGCCAGGATGGATACGTGGATGCGTGTTTCATCGTTGCGCATGCGCACCGTTTCGAAGGCCAGCTTTTCGCCGGAGATCACGCGCGTCGTATAGGACGACGCCTCGTCGCGCATATCGGGGGGTGCGATCAGGGCGTCCACGTTGCGGCCGAGGGCGTCTTCCGGTTGGTATCCGAACATGTCCGTGAATTCCTTGTTCACCCTGAGCAGGATACCCTGATTGTCGCAGAGGACGATCGCCTCGGGTGCGTTTTCGAACAGTCGCACATAGGAGGATTTTTCGAGCTGACGCTGTTTTCTCTCCCGGCGTTGTTTGGTAACGTCGATCCCGATGAGAGAATAGCGGGCGATATCGTGGCCGGGGCCTTTAAGGAGACGACCGTGCCATGTGACGTGGATACGTTTCCCCGCCTTGGTGACCACGGCCGATTCTTCGTAGACGCGATCCCGGTCGGCTGTCAGTGATGACAGGTACGCGGGAAAGAGGGGATGGTCCTTCTCGTGGACCAGTGACGTCACAAAGTCCCGTCCCGCAATCTCGTTTTCATCATATCCCAGAGCCTCACGCAACGATGCATTGACAGATATGACCATGTGGTCCGGGGAGATGACGACCAGGTAAAAAGGCATTGAGTCAATATAGCCCACGAGGCTTTCCGGGTGAGAGAAAATGTCGCTCAGCGATGGACATCCGCCGGTTTTTTGTGGTGATTTCTCCTGCGGATTATCCGGCGTGCCCGCGCGGCGTGTGTCTTTCGGAGGTGCCATGCTGTTTTCCCTGCTCTCGATGTGTCACATGGTGTGAGCTTTTCAACGAAACGGTGATTCACCGTTATTCTGCGTCTCGTGCCGGCGGTGTCCCGCTCATTTCCTCACCGTTGACATGCCGGATTCTCGGCGTAGCATCCCGCGTTTGTGTTTCCTATCGGCCTTTTGCGATAATACTTTAATTTAACGTCTCTTTTTATGTATAATCCTCCGTCACGCCCCTGCGTTCATGCGCCACTGACAACGCTTGTGAGGCGGAGGATGCCTGCATCAGGACATGGCGGAGACGTTATGTACCGCCCCCCGGTGCTGTCGCATTGTCACGCAGCAATCGCTGTATGTCGTCGGCGTCTATTTTCTCTTTTTCGAGCAGCAGTCGTGCGCCCTTTTTGAGCATGTCCTGCTTTTCACGGAGAATAGAGAGGGCCACGTCGTACTGACCGTCGATGATTTTCTTGATTTCATTGTCGATGGCCTGCGCGGTGACCTCACTGTAGTCGCTCTTTTCGGGCATGCCGGCGGCAAGAAAAGGCGATTGCCTGTCGTGGGCGAGGTATACCTGTCCCAGCGCAACGCTCATACCGTATTCCTTGATCATGCTTCGGGCAATGTCTGTCGCCTTCGAAAGGTCGTTGTGGGCGCCCGTGGATATGTCCTGAAAGATCAGTTCTTCCGCGGCGCGTCCGCCCAGGAGCGTCGCCACCTTGTTCAGGAGCTCCGTTTTGCTCATGAGGAACCGGTCTTCCGTTGGTACCTGCATGGTGTAGCCCAGGGCGGCGATACCGCGGGGTATGATGGTGATCTTCTGAACGGGATCGGTCCCCGGCAAAGACAGAGCAACGAGGGCGTGACCCATTTCGTGGTGTGCGACGATTTCCCGTTCACGCGGATTGATCAGGCGGTTCTTCTTTTCGAGACCGGCAATGATCCGCTCCACCGCTTCTTCGAATTCCGGCATTCCCACCGCCTTTTTTCCGTGTCGGACGGCGAGCAGAGCCGCTTCATTCACCAGGTTTGCGAGATCCGCGCCGACCATGCCCGGCGTCATCCCGGCGATCACCTCGAGATCCACCGTGTCGTCCGCCGTGACGTTCTTCAAATGGACGGCGACTATTTCCTGCCGTCCCTTCTTATCGGGACGGTCGACGAGGACGTGCCGGTCGAAACGCCCCGGCCTCAAAAGCGCGGGATCGAGTATCTCCGGCCGGTTAGTGGCCGCCATGAGAATCACCCCGACCTTGGGATCAAATCCGTCCATCTCCACCAGCAACTGGTTGAGCGTCTGTTCACGTTCATCGTGGCCGCCCATCAGCCCGGCGCCGCGGGCCTTTCCCAGGGCGTCAAGTTCGTCGATGAAGATGATGCAGGGAGCTTTTTCCTTCGCCTGAATGAAAAGATCGCGGACACGGGCGGCGCCGAGACCCACAAACATTTCGACGAATTCCGAACCGCTCAGACTGAAGAAAGGCACCCCGCTTTCACCCGCCACGGCTTTCGAAAGGAGGGTCTTGCCCGTTCCGGGCGGTCCCACGAGAAGGATACCCTTGGGAATTTTGCCTCCCAGTTCGGTAAACTTGCCCGGTTCCTTCAGGAATTCAATGATTTCAACCAATTCCTGCTTTGCTTCGTCGACGCCGGCCACGTCGGAAAACCGGACATTGAGTTCGTTCTCCATGTAGATTTTCGCCTTGTTTTTGCCGAGGGACATAAACCCGGGCTGCTGACCCATCATTCGTTTCATGAGGAAAAACCAGATGCCCACAAAAAGGGCGAGGGGGAAAATCCAGGAGAAGAGATCGCGGAGAAATGTCGATTCGATCTCCCCTTTGAATTCGACGGGATACTGCTCCAGCATTTCTGACAGCTCGGGGTCGACGCGCACTGTCTTGAACGAGTGCGACGATCCGTCGTCCCGTTTCATGACGCCCTGGATCGTGTTTTCCTTAATGGCCATTTCCACGACCTGTCCCGATTTGAGCAGTGTCAAAAAACGACTGTACGGGATTGTTTCGATGGCGAACATCTGGTGAAGGTAATTCTGAACGATGAAAACCGCCCAGATGCCGAGGAGGATATACCAGAGAGAAAAGGTATGGTGCCTTTTCATGTTTCACTCCGTGATTGTGGAACACATCCTGGGTGCGGTGCCGTTCCGACGTCAATCATGTCTTGCCGCCCCGTGGGACATGGCCTCCATATAGGTGCATGCATACTGGTCATAAAATAACAATTACCGGGCAGAATGACAAGTTAAATTCCAACGATTGTGACGACTCGCGGCCGGCTTATTCTTTACCCGAAGGGTCATTCGTGCTACTATTTTCTACAAAACGGGACTGCGTCATTACAGTTGAGGAGGGCGATATGAGAGGGATGTGTCGATACGGGAGTGCCGCGCTGGTTATAGCGTTGGTTCTTGTGGGCTGCCAGACGACGAAGAACATACAGGACAGCGTCACCACAACAACGAAGAACGTAACATCCTCGGTGAAAACCTTTATTTACGATATCGACGAGGACCTCTACGCCCAAGTGCCCGCCGACCGGCGTATCGGTGTCGCTGAAGCGGAAGAAAGCCTCCTCGCCGCGGAGGAGCGGGCCGCCGTCGCGGAATTGCGGGAGGAACGGGCAGTACTCCGGAGGGAACTGGCCGGGTATGTAAACGAAATTGCCGCGTTGGAACACGATATTGCGAGAACCGAACTCAACCGTCTGAAATGGGACGCCATTGAACGTGCCGGACTCGGGAAGAGCGAGGAGAACCGGGATCACAGCGCGAAACTGCGGGGGAAGACGGTGGAATGGGAGGCAGAGATTGCCGACCTCGAGGCGGACATGAACGTGGTACGGAACAAGCTCGAGTCAGTGGAGAGGGAACTGGCTTTCCAGGAAAAGAGAATGGCAGGCGGCCTCTCGGCTCTTCCCGATTTCCCTGCACGTGCCGTTGAGAAAGAACTGCCGCGGTAAAGAAGTACTTATCGAGGACAGATTTCAGGCGCTGGATCATGCGGTGTGTGTGCCCGTCGGTGCTGCCTTTCTGCTGATCTTTTTGAAAGAGTCGCCGGCGTCCCGTCAAGTATAGTCCTAACCTTTTTGAAAAAAGCATCGATCTGTGATACACCACTCATCCAGAGAACAGTGATCGCGCATACCGGGGTTATCCTGTTGATTTGGTAGCACCGGTCCTTCGGCGTCCGTGATGTACACCATACAACACAGGGGGCGTTTTCATCGTTACGGTCTTTCATGAGTGATGGGAAAGGGGTTTTTATGTTTCGGATATGCCGGGAAATCATTTTCTGTCTGATTGTCGCTGTGGCCATTGTCCTGTCCGGAAGCACGGCGGTCGCGGAGGGGACGTGTTCGCTCGCCGATAGCAGGCCTGCGGCCATGGTGAACGGTACGCCCGTTCCCCGGGGGGAGGTCATGAAGGAATTCACCCACGCGCGCATCCGCCTGACGCAGATGGGACGGCCATTGTCGGAAGAGGACTGTGATCGCCTTATGAAGGGGATACTGGAAAAGAAGATTCATGAGGAGCTCCTGTACCAGGAAAGTCAGCGCCGGGGGATCGTCGCCGACACGGATGAAATTGATGCAGCCGTCAACAATTTCCGGTCCGCCTTTGACAGTGATGACGACTTCCATGCCATGCTGACATCGCTGAGCAAGACGGAAGAGACCCTGCGGGCGGAATACGCCCGGCGGCTCGCCCTGAAGCACTTTATCGACCGCTTTCGGAATGAGGTTTCAGTGAGTGAAGAAGAATTGTCCCGATACTTCATCGCGCACCGGGCATCCTTTCAAGAGCCTGCGAAGGTACGGTACCGGCGCATCCTAGTATCCGTCCCCGAAGAAGCGGCGGCAGTGGACAAAGAGGCCGCGAAAGAGCGCATCGACGAGGTGAAAAAGCTCGTTGACGCGGGGGGTGATTTCGCCGGTCTCGCCCGCGGGTTTTCCGATGGCGTTCACGCCGAGGACGGGGGAGACTGCGGTTTTACATTGTGGGCAGAGGGACTGACGACCGTGGAAAAGCGGGCCTTTTCACTGCCCGCCGGTGAGGTAAGCGATATTATCGTCCTGCCGGAGGGCTACGCCATTATTAAGGTGGAGGAAAAGCATCCGGCGACGGATCCCACGATTGACGATGTGCGCGACAGGGTACGGCAGATGGTCGAACGTCAGGCGGTCAATCGCGAACTCAACGCGTATGTCCTCGAACTCAAGAAAGATGCGGAGATTGAACGGTATCTCGGCAGTGAATAACGCTATTTCCGTCCCATAATGTTGTACCGGAAGGGGTGCGCGTATCCCTCGTTCATGCCGATCAGTGTCCACTTGACGGCCAGAGCCGCCGCTTCACCGATGATGGTGCGGCAGAACGCTTTCCGTTCCTCGCTGCTGTAGTCATAGGGGCAGGTGAGCTCCGCGCAGCTGGCGGTGCCGGTGAAATCCTTGAATTCGTGAACCATGTTGTTGTAGAGGCGATACCGTCCGTTCTCACCGCCCAGTTGGTCGCGTCGTTCTTCCGGAGTGGCGGGCGAAGAGGTGTCTCGTCCGTGGACACAGCTTATGCCCATCGCCGCCCCGATGAGGGCGCAGCAGGTGTTGCCGGAACTGCCGATACCGCCGCCGAAACCCGTCGCCAGGGCGACGCTTTCCAGAGGACAGTCCGTCGCGTTCTCCGACCGGAGAGTCACCAGGACTGCCTCAAATGTGCTCTCCCCGCAGTTCATACCCTTTCTGTGGTTGTCCCGCGCCCTTTGCCGCGCCCTGTCCATCAGTTCGTCGTAATCCATGCGCTGCTCCGTGCTTCCTTTCATTGCCGTCATTATCCACAAACAGGATGTCAAGGCAACATTTTTTTGCGGTTAAATACCGCCGCTTACGACCATCCGTCTTTTCTTTTTCGTCGTTCTCTGATAAGTAAATGACCAGAACTGTCGCTAATGTGTAGAGGACGATTGGCGATGACATCAGTTATTTCTCATTGTTGCAAAGACAACCTTGTCGGAACCATGACCCATAAAGGTCGCATATGCCGGCAATTATTACGGAGAGAGAGGAGGAGTCAGACATGATCGATGTCACCGTGACACTGGTTCAACTGGCCTTCGTCGCAACAGTGATGACGGTCGCTTTAGAACAGATTTTCGATACCCGACTCTATCAGAAATACCTGGGCAATGGCCTGGACGGGCAGGGAAGCATCTATTTCCGGGATTGGGAACTCCGTCCGTGGATCTCAACGGCGGCAGGCGTGGCCCTCGCCGTCATTTTTCGTATTCGGGCCATCGAATCCGGCCTGGGTGCGGAGTTTCTTGCCTCTGCCGCGGCGCACGGCGGCGAAGCAGCGCTCGTTGACACGATTCTGACGGGCATTATTATCGGCGGCGGGACGAAAAGCATCAAAAAGGTGGCAAATCGTCTGGCCGCGACGCAGTCGCCGGTTGCGAAACTGTCATAAAAGGGATACATGGGATGCAGAAAGGACTGAGAGTAATAACCGGTTATGGCAAAAATTCTCGGTGTCGGGGGCAGCCCGCGGAAGAACGGCAACAGTGATATACTGCTGTCATCAGTGCTATCTCCGCTCGCGGAAGCGGGATTTCACACGCAGGCACTGTACCTCCGTGATCTTGCCTTCTCGGGATGTACGGGATGCGAGCGGTGCCGCACGGACAAAATCTGTACGGGATTGACGGACGATCTGACACCGTGGTACGAGACGATCGAGCAGGCCGTCGGTCTGGTCTTGGTTTCGCCCTGCTATCATTACAACATCACGTCTCTCATGAAGGCCTTTATCGACCGCCTCTACTGTTACTATGATTTTACCGACGATCATCCGCGGGGTTTTTCGAGTCGGCTTGCCGGGCGGGGCAAACAGGCCGTCGTCACCGTTGTCGGGGAACAGACCGATCCCCGCAACCTCGGGTATGCACGGGAAATGATGGCCCTTCCCCTGGAGGCATTGGGGTATAACGTTGTCAGCAGCGAGAATGTCTACGGACTGTTTCAACCGGGAAAAGCGGCGCGGGAGCCCGGTGTCCGTGATGCCGCCGCGGAACAGGGTCGTCGCCTGCTCGCATCGCTTCAAGAGGAATAATGCCCGTGTGTCGGGGGACAGGGGTCGACGGGCATGCTTCCGTCCTGTGCCGTCGCTGGAGAAGGTCCTTTTCAGCGGGGCCGTTGTGTAGTATAAGGGCAGGCTGATGCAATCTCATGAGCGGCGAAGGAGCAAAATGATTATGAAAGAAACGACAATTACCATCCTCTGTGAAAATATGGTCGGCCGCCGGGGCAGTGGAGAACACGGTTTTGCGGCACTGGTCGAACGGGACGGAAATTCGTATCTTTTTGATACGGGCGGCGGCAAGTTCATTGTGGACAATGCGATTACCTTCGGCAAGCGCCTGGAGGATATGGCGGGCATTATCCTCAGTCACGGGCACGACGACCACGTGGGTGGCCTGCGAAAGGTGCTTGAGCGGACCGGAACAGTGCCGGTGTACGGCCACCCGGACATCTTCGTCGATCGGTATCTCATGAAGGAAACGGCACAGGGTACGGAATTCGTATACAAGGGCATTCCCTTCAAAACCGAATTTCTGGAATCGCTGGGCGCGCGATTCGTCCTGAACAGGGAATTTGTGGAAATCGCCGATGATATGTACCTGACGGGAGAAGTCCCCCGTCTCACCGATTTTGAGAAGCTCGATGCGAATCAAAAACGGAAAGTGGGCGATGAGTGGAGGATCGAATCCTTTCCCGATGACCAATCGCTGATCCTGAAAACGGGTCAGGGTCTCGTCATTGTCTTCGGGTGTGCCCACGCGGGCATGATCAATATTGTCCGCCACGCCGTTGCGAAAACCGGGGAAACAAGAATACGCGGTATTATCGGCGGAACGCACCTGGCTTTTCTTGACGATGCGCGGCGCGAGGCCTCCATCGCCGAGCTGAAAAAAATGTCCCTGGATTTCGTCGGTGTCTCCCACTGCACGGGCATCATCGCCGCATCACGGCTGGCCCAGGAATTCGGGGACCGGTTCATATACGGACAGGTGGGAACGGTCTTTACGGTATAAGGACTGACGACGCGGCTGTTTCGTCGCGCGAAAGACGGTTGCTACGTGCCATGATCACGCTTGAGAGGCAGAAATGATTGATTTTGTCAAAAAGTTTTTCAGCGGTTCGTCGCAGAAAAGTATGGGCCAGAGCGACGAGCGGGTTCATGACATCCGTGTCGCCACCTGCGCCCTGCTTTTGGAGATGTCGCGGATCGACGGCGATTTCAGCGCCGAGGAACGTGACGGCATCATTCGCATCATGACCGATGATTTTGCTCTTTCCCCGGACATCGCGCAGTCGCTCCTCGACGCGGCGGACGATGAATTGCGGGGCAGCCGCGATCTCTGGGAATTCACCAGTTTGATAAACAAGCATTATTCCATGGAAGAGAAGATGCAGATTATCGAGACGGTCTGGCGCATCGCCTATACGGACCGCCGCCTGGATCAGCATGAAGACGCTCTCGCCCACAAGCTGGCCGACCTGTTGCGTCTCACCCATCGTCAGATGATCGATGCGAAGCTGCGTGTCATGGAATCGATGGGCATCGACAGGACGGCGCGCTAGTCTTTCCCCGGCGTTGCATCAGCAGGGAGCCTTCACTTTTTCAGGTAACTGGGGTATATAGAAGTTAGCGGCAATAGTGCGTGTGACGCCCATCGCAGGTTTTTCGTCGGTGATGTGTCGTCCCGCGGCAATAGGTGCCTCTTTGAAGGAGGTGTTGTATGGAATGCAATGTCGGACGAGCGGACAGGATTATTCGTATTGTCATTGGTCTCGTGCTCCTGGGACTGGGGCTGATGTGGGGGAACTGGTGGGGCGTCATCGGTGCGGTCCCCCTCCTGACGGCGATCATCGGATGGTGTCCCCTCTACACCCTCTTTGGTATGTCGACGTGCAGTGCGGAAGAAAAAAAGAGTACCCTGCCCGATACGTCGAGCAGTGATGCGAAGGACGAAAGTCTGAAATAAGACCGAGACGTTGCCTGATGCGATGACAGGAGCAAGGAAAAAGGGATGAGAGAAAGGCCGTGGTGACGCCGTTGATTGTGAGACACCGACGTACGCAAATCCTTTTTTGTGTGATCTTCGTCTGTTTGATTACGGCAGGTTCTCCGTGCCCGGCGGACACTATTTATAAATGGACTGATGACAGGGGTGTGATCACTTATTCCGACACGCCGCCGCCCGGTACGGCCGGTCTGGAGGAGATGTCCCTTCGTAACGCCCGCCGTGACCCGACAGTGCACGCCACCTCCTCGCCGATCGCCTATGAAGAGGTGCCCGAAGGGTGTCTCGTCACCGTTCTCATCAACAAGCGCATACCGGCAAAAATGATCCTCGATACGGGAGCGAACGTCGTCGTGGTGAGCACCGTTCTCGCCCGCCGTCTGGGATGGACGCGGAAAACAGATGCGGCAACGGTGACGATGCTCACTGCCTCGGGTTCGGTCCAGGCGGAGCCCCTTATCATCGAGACACTGCGCCTGGGCTCCGCGGAGAAGACAAACGTTATCGCCGCCATTGCCCCCACGGGAGTCCTCTTCGACCGGTGTGACGGGTTGCTCGGCATGAGTTTTCTCGGTGATTTCAAGCTGAATATCGATACGGAATCCCGAACCATTGCATTAACCAGGCGGACAGGGCAGGCATCACAGTAAGTGACGCGTGCCCTGTTTTCCGCAGGGAGGAGGCGCTATGAATAACCTGGAATTTTCCCTGGATGAAAGTTTTCTGGCCGAAACCTCGGATCCGTCTCGTGAAACCGTTTATGATTGTCTGATCCTCGGCGGCGGGCCGGCGGCCATGAGCGCGGCCGTGTATTGCGCCCGCAAGGCGCTTGACTGCGCCATCATTGCCAAGAGTTTCGGCGGGCAGGTCAGCGAAACCTCGGCGGTGGAAAACTGGCTGGGCTTTCAGTCGGTGAACGGTAAGGATCTCGTAACCATGTTTCAGGATCACGTCAACTCCTTCACCCTGCCCGTGAAGAGCGGTACCGGTGTCACGGGTATCACGCGTGCACAGCAGCTTTTTCTCGTGGAAACTGACGCCGGTCTGACATACAAAAGTCGAACGGTCATTGTTGCCACGGGTAAACGTCACCGTGCCCTCAATATCCCCGGGGAACGTGAACTGACCGGGCACGGGGTCGCCTACTGCGCTACCTGTGACGCGCCTTTTTTCAGAGACAAGGCCGTTGTCGTCGCCGGCGGTGGAAACTCCGCCTTTACGACGGCCTTCGATCTCGTCAGGGTCAATGCCTCCGTGACACTAGTCAATTTTCAGGAGGGGTGGAACGCAGACCCCGTCCTAATGGATCGCGTCCGTGCAGCTGGAGAGGTAACGTTTCTCGATAATCACCAGATCGTTGCCATTGACGGTGCCGATACGGTCGAGGCAGTCAGGGTGAAAAACCGGGAAACCGGCGAGGAGCAGCGTCTCGACGCGGCGGGAATCTTCATCGAGATCGGCCTGGTGTCCAATACGGGTTTTGTCCTTGATCTGGTAGAACTGAACGATCAGGGTGAGATCATTATCGACTGCGCCTGCCGGACGAGTATAGGCGGTCTCTTCGCCGCGGGGGACGCGACCACCGTTCCCCATAAGCAAATAGTCATCGCCGCCGGAGAAGGCGCGAAGGCCGCCCTGAGCGCCTACGATTATCTCCTGAAAAAGGGTCTGGTTTAACCGGCTGCTAGAGGATGCACTTGCCCCGCGCATTCAGTTCAATGTCCTCGTAGAGGGAGAGAACATCTTTTCGGGAGATCGACCCCACTACCTTCCGGGAATGCTCTTTATCCACCACGGGCAGGATGTCCAGGTCGTTCATCCTGAATTTCCGCATGGCGTCGTTGATGGTTTCGCAGGGCGTGAGAGTGGCCACGTGATTCGTGGCGATATCGTCGACGATGAGGTAGTCGTCGGCGTCACGGTGAAAAATGGCGTCGCGCAGGTCCTTAAAGGACACCATGCCCTTCAGATTGCCCCTGTCATCGACGGCAATGAAACAGTTGCGGGTGGTTGTCCCGATCATTTTCAGCACCTGCGAGAACTGAAGACGGTGCGAAACGATCTCCCCGTTTGAGCCCATGATTTCCGAGACGCGGACTTCGTCGAGCCGGTTCTTCTCCTTCAGGATGAAGACATTGATACCCCGCCGGCTGAGTTTCTCCGTATAAAGCGTATCCGTCTTGAGCCAGGCGGCCACGTAGGTGGCGACGACCACGGCGATCATGAGCGGCAGGATGATCTCATACGTGTCGGTCAATTCAAAGAGGATCAGGACGGAGGTAAAAGGCGCCCGTGAACCGGCGGCGAAGACGGCCCCCATGCCCACGATCGCGTAGGCCCCCGGTGATGCCGTGACAGAGGGAAACCAGGCGTGGACCAGCGTCCCCATCCCCGCACCCAGCATGGCACCCATGAACAGGGAGGGTGAGAAAATACCCCCCGACCCGCCGGAACCCAGGGTGAGACACGTGGAAAGTAGTTTAACGCCCACAAGGGCGAAGAGAAAGTAAAGGCTGTATTTACCCATGATGGCCTCGGCCATTACGTCGTATCCGACACCCATCACATGGGGAACGAAGATGGCGATGCCTCCCACACCGAGACCGCCGATGGCGGGCTTGACCCACCGCGGGATGGCGGTGAATCGATCAAAGATGTCTTCCGTATCATACAGCAGTTTAATAAAGGCAACGGCAATGCCGGCGGCGAGCAGGCCGAGGACGGCATAGAAAATCATTTCCACCGGACTGACAAGGTGAAACGAGGGCAGTCGAAAGTCGTGAATATCGCCCAGGTGGACCCGCGCGATGATGGCGGCCGTCACCGACGACATGACCAGCGTGCCGAAGTTGAGAGCGCGGTACTCGCCGAGAATAACTTCCAGGCCGAAGATGACACCGCCCAGAGGCGCATTAAAGGTGGCGGAGATACCGGCGGCGGCTCCGGCCGCAACCAGGTTCTTGATCATGGACGGCGGGAGCTTCAGCCACTGTGCCACCGTCGAGGCGAAGGCGGCGCCGATCTGCACGATGGGTCCTTCCCGCCCAGCGGAACCGCCCGTTCCAATACAGAGGGCGGAGGCGAGGATTTTCGCGATGGAGACGCTCGGACGAATCCGCCCCTCGTTCATGAGAACGGCCCCCATCACTTCCGGCACACCATGTCCCTTTGCCTCCGAGGCGAAGTAGGTGGTGATCAACCCGACGATGAGCCCCCCGATGGCGGGGATGATGACAATGGCGTAAGGTCCCATGAATCCCAGCAGGTTTCGGAGATGCACCATGGCCACGTACTGGGTGCCGAAGATCATGGACCGAAAAAAAATAGCCCCGTATCCGCCGATGACACCGACCAGAAAAGCAAGGCACAAAAGCTTCGTCTCGTCGGAAAACCGTATTCGTAATTTTTCGCTTTTACAGACGGTGTCGCATGACGACCCGTTGTTTTCTGAAATTTCCTGCATGGGACTGTTTCCTCACAAATTGTGGTTTTTTCAGGCGGGGACGTTCTGTTGAGTTCGTTCCTGTTCAAGCAAAGAACTGATGTGGAATAACCGGGTTGCGCCCAGGTGCTCCATGAATGTCTGCACGTCGTCGGTATCAAAAAGACGCTCCCGTTTTTCTGCGTCTCTGACGCATTTGATAATACCGCTCATCAGGGAAAAGAGCAGGCCCTTCTTCCGCGCGGGAAGGAGGAGTAAAAAGATGAGATGGGAAGGTTTTCCGTCGTTCGCATGAAACTCGACGCCCTTCCGTGACCGGCCGATGACGAGGGCGGGTTTCCTGACGGCGTCCGTTTTTGTATGCGGTATGGCGATGCCGTTCTCGATACCCGTCGGCGCAAGCTGTTCACGTCCAAGGATAGAGCTGATCAGCTCGGTCCGGTCGTTCACCACAGTTTTGTCAAGGGCGCGTGTCATCTCGACGATGCAATCGGAACTCTCCGTTGACTGAAGATCCATGATAATGTGATCTTCCGTGATAAGTCGTGCCAGGTTCATGGTGCTGCTCTCTCTTTCATTGTGATCGCCGGCGATCATTTTTTCCGCTCATTCGTTATTCGAATAGTGATGGCGCCCCGCTTTTTGCATTCTTCATGCCATAACAATTTTTAGCTCTTAAATCATTGTGTTAGCCGACGATGGCATGCTGCACAACCGCAAAACACCGCCGTGGTGAGGCGAAACAGTGCATTTAATGCATATTTTGCCGTGTAAAATATTCGTATGGTCCGGTCAGGGATGGCCGCCTGTTGAATTTCAATAACTTACAGACAAATGTTCCCTGCATTATTTGCAGGGATACTCACATGCCGTATTCGCGGAGACGGTAATGCAGCTTTCTCAGGCTGATGCCGAGTGTCTGGGCGGCCTTCTCGCGCCGACCGCCCGTGCTTTTCAATGTTTCCAGAATGAGTTTCTTCTCAACCTCTTTCAGGGAATGTCCCACGGAGACGCTGAAGCTGATATCGGACGCCGCGGCCGAGCGGAGTTCATCGTGAAGATCTTCCGGATAAATCGTTTCGCCGGGCGTCAGGAGGATCGCACTCTCGATCTCGTTTCTCAATTCGCGGACATTGCCGGGCCATTCGTAGCGGCAGAGTACATTGTGAGCCTCCGGTGACAGGATCTTTTTTCTCTTGTATTTCCGGCAGTATTGATCGAGAAACGCCTGCGCAAGGAGAGGTATGTCGTCCCGGCGAGCACGAAGAGGCGGGAGCGTTATGTGTATGATGTTCAAACGAAAGAAAAGATCTTGGCGAAAGGCGCCTTCCCGGCACAGCGCGGCCAGATCTTTGTTGGTTGCGGCAATGACCCGCACGTCCACGGTGAGTTCCTCCGTCCCGCCGAGACGGCGGAGCTGTCCTTCTTCGAGAATCCGCAACAGGTCCACCTGGCTCTGCAGGGGCATTTCAGCGATTTCATCGAGAAAAACGGTACCTCCATGGGCGCGTTCAAAACATCCCTGGTGGCGGGAATGGGCATTCGTGAAGGCGCCCTTCTCGTGGCCGAACAGTTCGTTTTCGAAGAGTGACGTGGGCAGGGCCCCGCAGTTCATGGTAATGAACGGTTCCGTGCTGCGCGTGCTGAGCCGGTGCATGGCACGGGCGAAAAGTTCCTTCCCCGTTCCGCTTTCGCCTTCGATGAGAACGGTGGCGTCACTGGGTGCGGCCTGCTCCACGATGCGCATGATCTCATGGATACGGTCATTGCGCCCGAGGATGTTTTCGAACTGGTTCTGCCGGGTCAATTCCTTTTTCAGTTCCCGGTTTTCCCTGATCAGGCGTTGCCGGTCGATAATTTTTGCGATATAGGATCGAAAGCGTTTGATCTCCACGGGCTTGGTCATGTAATCGAAAGCGCCTTCTTTCAAAGCGTTGACCGCCGTTTCTATGGTTCCATAGGCCGTCAGAATAATGACCTCCGTCGCGGGATAGCGGCGCTTGATCTGTTTTGTCAGTTCGATACCGTCCATGCCGTCCATGACGAGATCGGTTACAATGATGTCATAGACGGCGGTTATGCACTTCTCCAGGGCCTCTTCCGCGCTCTTCGCCGTATCCAGGTGGTGCCCTTCGCTCTCAAGCGCGTCCTTCAAGCCCGTGCGGATATTAATTTCATCATCGACGATGAGTATGTGTGTTTTCCCCATGATCGTCCCCTGACATCGTTTGGTTTTTGTCGCCGGCGTAACGGCCGTTTTCCTCCAGAGGCAGGCGTATGCTGAACAGCGATCCGTCACCCAGCCAGCTGACGGCGTCGATCGTTCCCCCGTGTTCATGAATGATCTGATGGGCAATGCTCAGTCCGAGACCGCTGCCGCCTTTCTTCGTGGTAAAATAAATGTCGAAGATATTGTCCATGTTCTCCAGGGGGATACCGCCTCCCGAATCGAGGATCTCTACGCGGATCATGGCGGGCTCGTTTTCCTCCTGCATGGTTTCGATGCGGATCGTGCCCCCCGATGGCTGTGCCTGAATACCGTTGAGAATGACGTTGAGGAAGGCCTGCTTGAGTTTGTTTTTGTCCGCCTCCAGAGTTGCCTGCTCGGCACCCGGGGAGAAGTTAATGTCCACTCCCTGTTCGCGCGCCTCAGGGTCCAGGAGCTGAACGATGTCCCCGAGAATGACATTGATATTAACCCGTTCGATGTGTTGCTTTGTCGGGCGGGAGAAGTTGAAAAAATTCTCCAGGAGTTCATCAAGTCGTCTCAGTTCCGTATAGACGACCTGCGCGTATTGAAGTATTTTGTCGCCGGGTAGCGCGTTACCGGGCCGTTCAACGGCTTCTATCAACAACTGGAGGTTGATGTCCATGGCGCTCAGGGGATTCCGGATCTCGTGCGCCATGCGCTGGCCCAGGCGTGCCACCACGGACAGGCGATCCGCCCGCCTCATCCGCTCTTCGTCAATTTTTTCCCCCGTTAAATCTTTGGCGAGGAGAACCACCCCGACGATGTCACCGTTTTCTTTTCTGAGGGCAAAGGTGTCTATCCGCATGGGAAAGGTGTCGCCGCGGGCGTTCTCGTAGGTCATGTCGTGATCGCGGTACTCCCGGCCGTTCTTCAGGGCATCTAGCAGAAATGAACTCACGGGCTCACGCGGTTTGATGCATTCCATAAAATGGTGTCCCTCGAGTTCACCCGTGTCCTGTCCGAGGATACGTTTACCTTCGCGATTGATCATGATCACCATGCCGTCGCTGTCGATGCCGATGACGCCGCGGTTTATATTGTAAAGGATATTTTCCGTATATTGTTGCAGCTGCGTTATCCGTTTATGACCGCGTGAGTAGGCGAAATAGTAGGTCATGAGGACAACGATGAGAATAAAAACAATGACGAAGGCACCGGCCGTCAGCAGCAACTCATAGGTGATGTCGGTGACAAGGCTGTCATAGAGTGCGGCCGGTGCGTCGGGACACAGCTCGCAGAGGCTGTGACGTTCCTTGTAGAGGAGACGGAATATCCCGGCGAAGAAAAGGCCTGAGAGAAGAACGAGAAAAACCAGGAACCACGGAAGGGACAGCTTGTCAAAAAACCCTTCGATCCTCTCAAAAATATTTTTCAGCATACAGACTCCCATGATCCTCTTATGCAACTATTGCATATTTGTCAACCGCTGTCTTTCCGTCACAGGAAATCGTACCGGTAAAATCGGCCGGCAGTCTTTCTCGTTGGACATTCTGTATGAAATTTGAGAAGCTTCATATCGGGGATTCTTTCGGCAACGCTTTTGTCCAGCAGGGAGGCATGTGATGGGTGTTCTGAAAGAAAAAGACAGGGAGAAGCTGGCGACCATGTTCGCCGGTCTGGATCATGACGTCACACTCGTCATGTTCGGACAGGAAAACGACTGCCGCTACTGTGATGCCGCACGGTCCATGCTTGAAGACGTGGCCGGCTTATCGGAAAACATCTCTTTTCAGTACCATGATTTTGTCGCCGACGCGGACCGGGCCGCATCGTACGGTGTAGACAAGATCCCCGCGACGCTGGTTCTTGGCGAAAAAGATTATGGTATCCGGTTCTACGGTGTTCCAAGCGGATATGAGTTCACCGTCCTGGTTCAAGACATTCTCGATGTGGGCAGGCGCCGCCACGGGCTTGCCGACGATGTGGTCAGGGAATTAACGCGGATCGACCGGCCCGTCCATTTGCAAGTGCTCATCTCTACCACCTGACCCTACTGTCCCGGTGCCGTGCGCACCGTCCATCGATTTGCCATGGCCAGCGATATGATTACGGCGGACATGGTGGACAGCGCCGAATATCCCTATCTTGCGGTTAAGTATAATGTCACCGGTGTTCCGCACACCGTAGTGAATGAGACAGGGGCAATCGTGGGGGCACTGCCGGACAACGAATTTGCCGGCGAGATCATCAAAGCACTGACACAGTCTTAGGAAATGCTTTCACCCTGCCGGTAAACGGTCAATATCCCTCGATACAGGCAGTTGTACGACGTCTGGTGACGCGATCCGCAGCGACGTGCAATGGCGCGTCCTCATGTGTGTGATTATTACTTCTGTTTCTTTACCTCAATATCGAAAACTTCTTCCCATACCTTCACCATGGCCGCCTTGCTTTCGTCACCGAAGCCCTTGTTGAGTGCCGTTTGATAGGTCGCAACGGCCGCCATTGTCACCGGGATGGGCAGACGGTGCTGATTCATCATGTCAATAATGGATGACATATCCTTATAAGCGCTTTTCATGGGGTAGCCCTGATCGAATTTCCTTTCAAGGATCAGCGGCCCGAAGAAATTCAGGGCGTAGCTTGACCCGGTTCCCGTTCCGGCGACCTCGACAACTTTTTCAGGGTCGAGACCCATTTTTGAGGCAAAGGGGAGAAGTTCTGCAACGGTGGCGCAGGAAACGTTGAAGAAAACATTGTTGATGACTTTTGCCATCTGCCCCGTGCCGGGTCCACCCATATACACGACCGTCGAGCTTATACTGTCAAAGACAGGTTTCACCCAGTCGTAGGTTTCTTTGTCGCCGCCGACCATGGTGGTCAGCGTTCCTTCATTTGCTCGCTTCTCCATGCCGGAGACCGGTGCATCGAGAAATTTGATGTCCCGTTCCTTGAAACGGTCATGATAGCCGACCGTCGCAAGGGGATGCGTTGTCCCGCAATCGATGACGATCTGTCCCGGTGACAAATGACGACACAGGCCGTCATCGGACCAGAGTACGTTTTCAACGATCGCCGTATTGGGGAGAGAAAGAATGATCCAGTCGCATTGCGCGGCCATTTCCTCATAAGAGCTGACCGACTTTATGCCGTCGGCGACCAGACGGTCTACGGATGCCTGATCGATATCATAGACATACAGAGGAAACCCGGCCTTGTGTATATTACGGGCCATGCCCGCTCCCATCGTTCCCAAACCGATAAATCCTATATTCGGTTTCATTGTTTATACCTCGATTCAGCGTTGCGGACAGCCTGCTCGATACGGTGTGGCTTCCGCGGGTGGCTCGCAGTCCCCCCTGAAAGGGGCGAAGTCCCGGTGGTCGTGCGACCGGGACTTCGCTGCTCGATTGACATTGAGG
>Ga0272441_10000477_pt1 | contig 91475 bp, 123 predicted proteins | sample SSMProp6N_FD_193582 | JGI IMG/M metagenome (GOLD analysis project Ga0272441, IMG submission 193582) | Marine sediment archaeal communities from Little Sippewissett salt marsh, Falmouth, MA, United States - SSM-Prop-6N | ecosystem: Environmental > Aquatic > Marine > Wetlands > Sediment ... | reverse complement strand
GAGGCTGTGTCTCGGGGACCGCGGCCGTGTCTCGGGGACCGCGAGGGACCGAGGCTGTGTCTCGGGGACCGCGGCCGTGTCTCGGGGACCGCGAGGGACCGAGGCTGTGTCTCGGGGACTACTTGGTCGTCGTTTCGTCGGGCGCCAGCTCGTCGACTTCCCCCTGCCAAGGGGCCCGCTGTTCGTCGCTATCCGGATCCGCAAGCTGTCGGCGTCGGCCGGTTTCCTCGAACTCCCACGACATGCCGTGCGGGAGCGGGATCGTGCCGTCCTTCACCTTGGATGCCACCTGGACCAGGACCCCGGCGGCGACATCGCGGATCTCCGTCTCGGGCCCGATTAGCTCCAGCTTGCGGCGGTCGCCGAGGTACAGCGTCGCCGTGTAGCCTTTCTTCTTCAGGATGATGTGGCTGTGCATCAGAGATTGAACCTTCCCGGATCCAGCTGGAAGGTCTTCCCGATGCTGGCCGCGAACTGCTCATCCACGACCAGGAGAAGCGCGAGCCGGACAGCGCCGATGTCGCACTTCTCGGGCAGCGGCGGCGCCTGCACCTTCCGCTCGGCGATCACGGCCTCGACTCTGGCCCGACAGCGGTCCAGAGTCGCGTCTCCTTTCTCGCTCCCGGCGACGGATCGTAGGCGCTCGCCGACGCGCGGCAGCAGCACCTCGAAACATTCGACGGTGGACGTGTGGGCCTGGCCGTCGATGACGGCCTGGGCCCGCTTCGTGTCTTCCCGCTTGGTCACGGCCTGCGGTCGCTTGGTGTCTTCCCGCTTGGTCACGGCCTTCGGCCGCTTCGGCTTCTTGTCCATGCGCGGGATTATGCCGCGACCGAGGCGTCCTCGCCCAGCCCTACTCGCCTCTGCCGTGGACGGCCCTCGCCGCGCTTCATGGGTGCGACGCTGACCAGCTTGGCGAACCGGGACACCTGCTCGGCGTGGGTCACCCTGGCAACGAGCCACGGACCGGGGTAGACGCCGCTCAGCTCGTCGTACTCCGACAGGAGGACTTCGTCCCCTGCCTCCAGCTCGAGCGAGGCCGGGACCAGCAGCGCCCGCCGCATCCCTGCCGCGTACGCGTCCAGCCCGCCGGGCTTTACCTTGAACTCGTGAACTGCCATCGACATCGGTCCTCCTCGGGCGCGGACGACGGCAGGACACTCCCGCCGCCCTCTCAGCCGCTTCTCCTGGTGATTGGGTCCATCGCCGCTAATTGTAGGCATCCCGGCGGCCGGTCGCAAGATCGCGGCGTGACATTGCGGCACCGAATCGGGATCGCGCGTCGGGCGGGGGTCGAACCCGCTACCCCCCCGGTCACCAACCGGGATGCTCTGCCATTGAGCTACCGACGCAAGAGGGCCCGGAAACGCGCGGTTTCCAGGCCCTCTTGATGCCCGCCCTAAGACGGTCTTGCGGTCAGTGGTTCATGCCCGGAATGGTGCCCTCCCGGGGACACGGCGTCAACCAGCCGCTATTCACCGGCGGCTCGGCAGAATAGCGAGCCCAAACAGTGGCCCCCTAACCACCGACGGCTCGGCAGAATAGCGGGCCCCAAACAGTCCGAACTATTTCACCGACGCGCCGGTGAAATAGCGAGCCCAAACAGTCCGAACTGTTTCTCAGGCGGCGCCGCAGAATAGCGAGCCCAAACAGTCCGAACTGTTTCTCAGGCGGCGCCGCAGAATAGCGAGCCCAAACAGTGGCCCCCTAACCACCGACGGCTCGGCAGAATAGAGGGCCACTGTTTGCCGGCCTTATTCTGCCGACTCGCGGGCGGCCTTCCTCGCAGCGCGTCGGGCCGCGACCCTCGCCCGGATCTCCTCACGGGTCGGGCCCAGCTTGACGAGGGCGAGCTGGATTTCGTGGGCGCGGGCCCGCTCGTCTGGTTCGAGCCAGTCGATGTCGGTCGGGCGCAGGGCCCGAATCTGTTCATCGGCGGCAGCCTCGCGTCGGGCCTGACCCTTGGCGAAGATGCGGTCCAGCTCGTCCCGTAGTTGGTTTCGGAAGATGACAGCCATCTCACTCGTCCCCCTGGACCGCATCGCAGAGGACCTCGGCCATCTCGCGGGGGGCAGCCCCGGCGTCGCGCATGCGCCGCAGGGTGGCCGGGGCTTCGGGGTCCAGGCTCTCGCCCGTGGGGACCCCCTCGCGCGTCCAGCGCTCGGCCCGCTCGATGATGTCGCCGCGGTCCTGGTCCAGTGAGCGGCCGAGCAGCGTCGCCTCGAAGGCTTCCGGACTGGCGAACACCAGGTCCATCGTCGCCATCTCGCCGACGTCGCCGTCCGCGTAGATCCCGACCAGGACGGTCTCGCCGTCCTTTGGCAGCTCGCAGCCGCCCTCGTCGGTGACCATGACATAAGCCCCATCCCGGGCGCGCATCAGGGCGCGGCATCCGCCGCCCGTGTGGGCGACGTCGTCGAACCCGTGAAGGGCCATCAGCATTAGGACGCTCACACCGCCCTCCTCTCGCGGAGGGCGTGGAGTCCGAGGCATTCGACCAGCGCGTCCTTGCGGGACCGGTGGCCGTCCTCGTCGCGCAGGTTGCTGGCGACGAGCATCTTGTCGTCGCCGACCCAGCGGGTCGCCCTGTAGAACCAGTGGCCCCTGTCGGTGTCCTGGATCTTCCAGACGGCGACCGAGAGGCCGTCGCGTGTGTGATAGACCCGGCCGCCGTCCTCGCGCAGCTCGACGCTGACGATGCGCTCGATGCCGTAGTTGAGGGCCGAGCAGCTCACACCGCCCTCCGGGCGGGGGTCAGCGCGACGTGCCAGGCCGTTCCATGTAGGTGGCCGGCGAAGTCGTTGCCCGTGCGGGTCTCGGCCATCTCGGCCAGGGCCAGCGCTAGGCCGTTGCAGTGGGTCGCCCTGACAAGGGCGCCTGCACGCTCGTTCGCGCTGGTGAGTGCCAGCTCGTATGCGCGCGTCTCGTTGGATAGGAAGTTCATCTCGACTTTCTGCGGGAGCTACTTTCCGCCGGGCCAATCCCGCCGGCGAGCTGCAACCGCTCACTGAGTCCGGGGACTCTGGTCGGGGTCTCGGGGTCCGCCTGTCGCTGCTCGGCCACTCGCTGCTCGCTGCCTGGACCTGCTTTGCCACCAGGGGGAGGGGAGTGTGCGCGGCTTGCGCTCAGAGGCCCGGGGCCCCGACCGGGGCCTCCGGGTGCCGCGGCCAGGTTTGGGGCTTCCTGTCGCCCCGCGCCGGCTGCCGCGCGTTGTGAGCCCCGCCGGGCCGCGCCTCTTATCTTGACGGGGCAGCGCGTGACCCCTGTTGCCGGCTTCGCCCGAGCGCCGTCTCGCAGCGGCTTACCGGGCTTTCCGGGTGGGTCCCCTCTCCGGGGCCCCTCTCTCTTATCTATTATTATTATAGTCATTCCGAGGGGTTACGCCAAGGGGGGCGACGTCGATTGTCGTTTGATTTCCGACCCACGGGAAGGCCCCAAACCGACGCCCTGGCGCGCTTTCGTCGCCTGCGGCCCACCTATCCCATCTTCCCTGAAAGCCGCTCCTGGCGCGTCCTAGCGAGACTTTCGGCGGGTCACCGAGACGACCACCTCACCTCGCATCGGAAGCCCGACGCTCCCCACGAGGACCTGCTCCAGGCTCCGCAGCGCTTCCCGGAGCGTCGGCGTCGGCGGGGCGAATGAGTCGAACCGCACGGAGTAGACCTCCTCGCAATGGTGGCATCTCTCGGTCGCCCCGCCGTGGTCGTAGGGTTCGGGGGCGTGGACCTCGACCCGCACGGGCGGGATGTAGACGGAAGCAGATCGATCTGCTTCGGGCTTCTTGGCTCTCTTCTTCACGACGGCTCCTTCCCGTTGTACTCGTCGACTGCCGCCGCGGCGGCCTCGGGCGTGGCGGCCCGCAGCAGCCTGGACATCAGCAGGATAGCCCGCTCGCACTCCGCGGCGTCCGCCAGGTTCTCCATCAGGATCCCGGCCAGCATCAGGCAGGGCCCGGTGAACTCCCCGACCTTGCCCGTCTCGCCCCCCTGCTGCGCCTTCAGCAAGGCGAGCACCGCGACCCCGCAGATGAACTGCCCGAGCGTCTCCGCGTTGGCGCAGCGGAGGGCGACCAGCAGCGGGTCCGCCGGGTTGCCGCGGACGGCCCTCGCCTCGAGCGTGTCGAGCGAGACCAGCGACGGGTCTCCCCGCCCGCGGACGAGCCGGCGCAGGACCTTGATCCCGGCGACGATCGCCGTCTGGCCCCCGCGCTCGCGTCCGAGGTCGACCAGCGCCTCGGCGATGTTCACCGAAGGCCCTCGCGACCGAGCGCCGTCTCGATCGCCGTCTGGATGCTTTGCCCACTGTTGCCGATTATCACGCTGGCGCGGACCAGCGCGTCCAGGCAGTTCCTGCCGGCCTCGTTGGCCCCTTCCCGATCGCCCCGGTCCAGCGACAGCCGGGACTCCAGCAGCCAGCCGCAAGCCGACCAGATGATCTCCAGCCCCCATCCTCGGTGCCTTCGGCCCAGCACGCGGCCGTCGTGCGTCGACTGCTCGACCGCCGACTCCCTGACCCGCTGGAAGAACCTGCCCGGAACCTCGCGGCCGAGGGGGTCGGGCTCGAACGCTCGGCGCGCTTCCTCGTGCTCCTCGCTGCCGATCCTCAGTTCCCGGGCAACATCCGCGATCACCCCGTAGATGCACCGCAGGTAGGCGAGCTCCCTGTCGTTGGCCTTAGTTTCCATCTCCGTCCTTCCTCCCGGATTCCTGCTCGGCCCAGCGTCGGACGCCTGGCATCACTTGCTCGATGTCGTCCGACACCAGCGCCCGGGTTACCTTCTGCGCGCCGGCATTGAGCAGCGCCTGCTTCAGCCGGTTGGCCCTCGCCGAGACGATGGCGGGGTCCGGATCGACGATGATCGCGGTGAGCCCGACCGGCGTCACGGTGAGCGAAAACAGCCCGAGCGCCGAGGTCATCAGCGCCCCGGTGGTCGCGACCGTCTGCGCGTTCCTCCCCTCGCGGTCGAAGACGACCTCCACCAGCCCGAAGTGCATGCCCTCACCTGGTCGCATTCGCCACCTCCTCCAGCTGCCGGACGACGCGGACGCCTTCGGGCAAGGCCCGGAAGAACGACTTGCCATAGGGCTTGTCGACCAGCCTCCGATCGCAGCAGACGACCGCGCCCGCGTCGCTGACCGTCCGCACGAGCCGACCGAAGCCCTGCTTGAACGCGATGATCGCGTGGGGAAGCGAGTGCCGCTTCCAGAACCGCGAGCCCTCCCGCTGCTCCAGCATGGACAGGACCGGGTCGTCGGGCACCGCGAAGGGCAGCTTGTCGATGAACACGCAGGATAGCGTCTCGCCGGGGCAGTCGAGCCCCTGCCAGAACGACTCGACCCCGAGCAGCACGCTAGGGACATCTTCCTTGAAGTCGCGGACGAGCTGCATCCGCGAGCCCTCTCCCTGGACCAAGATCCGGTATGGGAGCCCGGCTCCGCGCAGCGCCTGGGCGGCGACCTTCATCACCCGATAGCTCGTGAACAACCCGAGCGTACGGCCCCTCGCCAGCCCGACCGTCTCGACCAGCGCCTCGGCGACGTCGGACGGGAACGCCTTCGCATTCGGGACGGCGATACCTCGAGGAACGACCATCGTCACCCCGGAGAAGTCGAACGGCGACTCCACCTCGATGTCCGCCGAGGACTCGGCGCCGAGCTGCTTGGCGATGAAGTCGAAGCCCGAGCTGCCGCCCGTGCTGAGCGTCGCACTGGTGACGACCGTCGTCCTCACCTTCTCGGACTCGAAGACGTGCTGCCGTAGGATCGGCGCGACGTCGACCGGCTTCATCGCGACCGCCACCCGGTCGTTCCTCTCGTCCAGGAAGTAGGCCCGGGTCTCGTCCTGCAGCTCCTGCCCCTCGCGCAGGTGCGAGGCGGCTGCCGCGCAGCGGTTCGCCCCGTTGCGTAGCTCGGCCTTTCGGTCCGCCTTGAACCTGCCTTGGTCGGCCGCGACCTGCAGCGTCGATGCCGCCTCGTCGAGCGACGCGGCGAGCTGCTCGGCATCGTACTCGCCCGGGCCCCGCAGGCGGACCGCATAGTCGTCGGAGTGGTAGAACTGCGCCAGCTTCCCGAAGAAGAAGTCGGCCTCCAGCTCGATCCTGTCGTACAGCTCGCGGTCGATCCCCTTCGCCCCGCGCCTTCCCTTCTTCAGCTGGGAGGTCGCCTGCTTGATCCCGGGCCTGCTCACCCGCCACCCGAAGAAGTCCCGCACGATGTCCGCGATCTTGTGGCCCTCGTCGAACACGACATGCTGATACGGCGGGAGGACTCCCTGGCCGTCCCCCGCCTTGATCGCGAGGTCGGCGAAGAACAGGTGGTAGTTCGTCACGACCAGGTCGGCGTCGGCCGCCTTGCGCCTGGCAGAGAGCAGGTGGCATCCGTCGCGGAACGGGCAGCTAACACCGAGGCAGTCGTCGCTGGAAACCGTGAACCGCTCGCGGACCCGGTGCAGAGGCTCGAAGGGGAGCTCGGCGATGTCGCCGCTCGGGGTCGTCTCCGTCCACGCCTTGATCGCATCCCACTGCTCGTGCTCCTCGCGCCGGTCGAAGTTGAGCGACGGCGAGCCATTCGACTCATCCATCACGTCCAGGCAGAGATAGTTCGCGACGCCCTTCAGGACCTGGAAGTTGAACTCGAAGGGCAGCGCCGCGGCCAGCAGCGGGAGGTCCTTCTTCGCGAGCTGGTCCTGCAGCGCGATGTTCGCGGTGACGAGCACCGCCTTGCGTCCGTTCTGGACGGCGTGCCACACGGCGGGCAGCGCGTAGGCGAGCGACTTGCCCGTGCCCGTCGGGGCCTCGGCGAGCAGCGAGCCCCCCTCCTCCATCGTCGCCAGGACTCGCTCGGCGAGCCGGACCTGGCCGTCCCGAACCTGATAGTCGTCGAGCTGCTGAACGAGGTGTCCTCCCTCGCCGAAGGTGTCTTGAACGATTCCCATGGCCCGGTTATGCGGCGAAACCACGGCGCGTCGGTAGAATAGCGAGACCAAACAGTTCGGACTGTTTCACCGATGCGCCTGTGAAATAGGGGCCCCAAACAGTTCGGACTGTTCCACCGGCGCGTCGGTGGAATAGCGAGCCCAAACAGTTCGGACTGTTTCTGTCGAGCCGTCTGAGAAACAGTGGCCCCAAACAGTTCGGACTGTTTCTCAGACGCGTCGGTGGAATAGGGGCCCCAAACAGTTCGGACTGTTCCACCGGCGCGTCGGTGGAATAGCGGGATCGAATAGTCCGAACTGTTTCACAGGCGCGTCGGTGGAGTCGCTTTCCGGCCGGTTTTCTTGCGTCGCTTCTCCAAGTCGAGGACTCGGGCCGCCAGCAGGGAGACGATCCTGCGCAGGTCGACGCCGTCCGGCAGGTCCCCCGCCGCAGCCTTCTCCAGCAGGTCCTCGTCCGGAATCGGGGGCGGCTCGGTCGGGGCCGTCCCCTTCTGGGCGGCGCCCCAGGTGTTCGGGCCGACGATTCCATCGACTTTCAGGCCGTGCGCCTCCTGCCACGCCCTGGTCGCCAGGTCGGTCATCTCGCCGAACAAGCCGTCACTCGCGAGCGAATAGGGGGCCGCGCCCCTCTCCTCGCACTCACCGACCCAGGCCCTCCATGCGGCGCCGCTCAGTTCATCGCCGGACTCCTCGATCCCGGCGAGCCACAGGTCGACGACCGCCTGCCAGTCCTTGACGACGACCCCGGAGCTGCCGCGCTCGATCGTCCTGGGTAGCGGCATCGAGCCATCCGGGAGCGGCTCGCCGAGCGCATTCGCGATCCTTCGGAGCGCGGCCTTCACGGCCTTGTGGTGGTTCGCGATCCTCTCTTCCTTCGTCCTGCCGAAGCCCTCGTAGTATCGGGACTCGTACATCGCCCGGCTGAACCCGAGGACATCGGCCTCGGATGCCGCCTGGAGCACCGCCGGTCGGTTGTCGTAGACCTGCTGAACGAGGTCGCGGACTGCCTCCTCGTCGCTTTCGTAGCGCCGGAAGTAAACCGAATATGGGGTCGAGGATCCATCGTCATTCGGCGAGGTGTCGGTGTAGAGGAAGCCCCGGCCATCGGGCGACACGTCGGGATAGGGCGGGGTCAGCCCGAGCTGCCGGGGAGTCTTGTACTGGACCGCCCCGCGGTTCTTCGACTCGCGTCCGGCGTCCGACTTCCACGCGGTCCCGTACCGGGTTTCGAGCCAGCTCACCGACTGTAGGAGCTGCGCCTCGGCGGTGGTCGGCTCGCGACCCCGCCTCTGCCGAAAGGCCGTCACGATGAAGGACCTCTCTCGCTTGTGCATCGCGTCGCTGATCATCCCTCTCTCCTCTCCTTCGGTTGAAGCGGGTCGCGGTGGGCGTGCACCGCGCCGAATCGGCAGATGTGGGTGCGGACGGCCCCCGTCATGCAGTCGCCCTGGAAGCGCTGGCCGCACACCAGACACATCGCCTTCCATCGCTGCGGCTCGGCCGTGCGCTGCTCGTGGTTCCACTTCCGAGGCTCGAACACACCGACGACGGTCTGGAAGTTCTGCGGCCTGAACCGGCGCCACCGCCTGGATCTGTCCGACACCGTCTCCGTCTCGAGCAGCTCGCATGCCTTGTCGGGGTCGAATCGGATCTCGGCCATCAGCTACCCCTTTGCCTTGGGCTCCGGCGTTTCTCCCTGGACCGCGCGCCATGCCGCGACCAGCTCCCTGTACTCGTCGGGGGCGACGCTCGCGTGCTGCTCGACCTGCTTCAGATAAGCGCCGACGGCGTCGACCAGCCTGGCCCTCCCCTGCAGCGCCGCCGCCTGCTGGACCAGCTGCTTCTTCAGTTGCTCGAGCAGCTGCCGCTGCCCCTCGTCTTTCTGGTGCAGCTCGCCCAGGGCATCCGCATAGAACCCCGCCATGCTCACCAGCGCGTTGCTCGCTTTCACCGCGTCAGCCATTCAGTCGACCTCGACTTGCTCGGGCACGAACTGCCCATCCTCTGTCACTATGCCGCCCCGGGCGGCGACCTCGTCCAGGAAGGCTTGTCGCTCGGCGGGCGAGTGCAGCATCGCGATCGGGTCATCGGGATTGGCCGCCGTCGCCAGCGCGAGGTCGAGCCGGGGGTCGGCGCCTGCCAACGACCAATCGTGACGCTCCAGCTCGGCGAGCACTTCGGGATCGTCGGGCGGTCCCGGCCAGTCTCGCTCGGTCCACTCGAAGCCCCGGACGAAGCCCGATCGATAGCAGTTCTGTGCGTGCTTGACGGCGAACGACTCCCAGTCGGAGGGGCCCGCGTTCGGGTTCAGGAGCCTGAACAGCCTGGCTTCCTCGGCGATATGGCGCGGCGGCTGCGGCCCCTCGTAGTAGTCGCCGATGAACCACTCGGCGATCGAGCGGATCCACTTCCGGAAGCGGTCGGACAGGATGCTCACGCCCTCGCCCGCTTGCCGTTGGACCGCTTGCCGACCTTGGCCTTGCCGACTCGGGCCATCGCCCTCGCCTGGTGCAGCAGCTTCAGGATGTACTCGCCGTGCTTCCCCTTGCCCGCGAGCTCCTCCAGCAGCACCTTCGCCTCGTCCCGCTCCTTCACGGATGGGAAGGGCACGGTCAGGGTCACCGACTTGGCGAAAACGCCAAGGTCGCCGACCGACGACTCCAGCTCATTCGCCAGGTCCTCGGGCGACGTCGTCGCGGCCTTGACCAGCTCGGCGATCTCCTCTCCATTGAATCCGATCGCCACCTCGTCAAAGTCGTTTCGATGATGGATGTCCGCCAGGACCTGGCCCAGCTTGAAAGGATCGAACTCGCCGCCGACGCGGTTCAGCGTGATGTTCAGCTGCTTGGCCGTCGAGTCGTTGACGTCGAGGACGATGCAGGCGACCCGCTCGGGGACGCTGACCTCGCCCGCCTCGGCGATCTCCCGTAGCGCCCGGAGTCGCTGGTGTCCGGCGATCAGGACCGTCCCCTTCTTCTGAACGACCAGCGACTCGACGAGCCCGTGCTTGCGGAGGCTGGCCTTCAGGCTCCGCATCTCCTCGTCGGAGATGAACCTCGGATTGTAGGTCGCCTCGTTGAGCGAAGCGAGCTCCAGCATGATCGGCTCGGGTGCGTCTATCGACGGCTTCTGCTGCTTCCGTTGCCTCGGCTTCTTGGACGGCACTTGCTCCTCCTGTCGTACTCGGCGATGGCCTCGGCGAGCCGCTTGGCGTACAGCGGCGGGACCGCGTTCCCGACCTGCTTGTAGCACTCGCTCATCGATCCGTGGAACGCGAACCAGTCGGGGAACGACTGGACGCGGGCGCACTCGCGGACGCTCATCCTCCGGATGCCGAGGTCGTTCGGATGCCAGGGCACGCCCGCGGCATGGGCGCCGGCGATAGTCGGGCTCGGCTCGGACTCATCGGCTCCGCGCTCGCTACAGCCGAATGCGGTCGGCCCCGCCACGGTCCGCTGATCCTGGTTGGGCAGGAAGGGAGGGGGACCTCGCGACACGATCGATGGGACCGGCTCGTCGTCGGACGCCTGCCGCTGCTGCATCCAGTTGTGGACCTTGCCCTCCGATGCCTCGCTCCGCTGGTCCTGGTTGGGCAGCATCGGGGTTCCGCCGCCCGTGCTGCCGATGATCGAGGGAGACGGCTCGTCTGCCTTGGTCTGCCTGTGGCCGGTGCCATGGTAACGCTCGCCGACGCCGAAGGTCGTCCGCTGGTCCTGGTTCGGAATGAACGGCGCGTCCCCGGGACCACCCGCCACAGTCGCGCCCGGCTTCCGAGGATCGCGCACCCTACCCCGCTGCTCACCGGGAGCGGCGCCGCCGGCATGGGCCGCAGTCGGATCCACCTTGGGAGGCGGCGCGTCGTTCCGCTCGTGATTGGCCGGGACGAACTGGACGTCCTGCTCCTTCGTGACGATCGTCATCGAGGGCCCGCTGCGTCGATTCACCCGCTGAGTCTGCACGAACTCATAGGCGGGCTTCTCGCTGACCTGGTCGTGGTTCGGGACGCTCAGCTCGGGCGCCGCCCCGGTGACCGCGACGCACGGCCCGTCGGCGTCGCGGACCGGGTTGAAGAAGTCGGCGTTGCGGACCCCGACCGCCGGCTCCCCGAGGTCCCCGATCGCAGCGCGCAGCGACACTGGGGGCGGGAGCCAGGCCGGATCCCCCTTGCCGACCTTGTGGGTCTGCTTCGGGAATCGGAACGCGCCGCGGAACTGGTCCTCGCGGATGCCCACGAAGATGACGCGGTGCCGGGTCTGCGGGATGCCGTGCCCCGACATGTCGACCAGCTGGTGGAAGACGTAATACCCGAGCCGATAGAAGGCGGCGAGGACCAGCTTCATCGCGTCGCCGCCGTTGGCACTGAGGATCCCCTTGACGTTCTCGGCCACGAAGTAGCGCGGGCGCGCCTCGCGAATGACCCGGCACAGCTCGAGGTACAGCTTGCCGTTGATGTCGTCGACGACCCCCTTCCGCCTTCCCGCCGTCGAGAAGGTCACGCATGGGAAGCCGCCCGTCAGGACGTCGATGCCTTCCAGCTGGCGGGCGTCGACGTTCCGGATGTCCTCGACCATCGGCTCGTGCCCAAGGTTCTCGGCGAAGCTGACGGCCGCCGACTGGAAGATGTCGTTCGAGAATGCCAGCTCGAACCCGGCCGATCGGAAGCCAAGGTCCACGCCGCCGCACCCGCAGAAGAAGGACGCGAGCTGCAGCCCGCAGGATCCTGGGGGTTCCTTCGGCAGCTCGCGGTCGAGCATCCGGGCGTACGCGTCTCGCTTCTCGGTCTTGCGTCGCTTCCCGCGCGGGCGGCGCTCGGCTCGGTCTAGGGCTTCCTCCATTGGACGGAGGATAGCGCGATCCCGAAGAAGTCGCGAGCCCTCGCCCTACTCACCAGGCGCGACGCCATGGATCAGGCCCAGCCCGAGCAGCGTCTCCAGGTCGAGGCCGCCGGGGTAGCGCCTCGCGAAGTCGCCCAGCAGGAACGCCTCGTCGCACTCCGCCAGCTCACGCTCGGGCAGGTCGCCGCGCTTCGCGACCAGGCGCATCCGCACCTCGTCGTCGTCCATTGTCGGCGGCTCGACCTGGGCGTCGGCGGGGATCCCCCCGCGTGATCGCCACTCGATGACCAGGAATAGATCGTCCTGCGCCGGGCTCATCCCGAGCTGGCAGACCAGCCTCCCGTCGAAGGTCCTCCGGAACCGCGCCCGCTCCATCCACTCCACCATGTCCAGCTTATCGCTCATCTCAACGTCCTTTCCGAGGCGGTCGCCTCACTCCCAGCCGATCCTGTCGGCTCCCATCTGCTTGAATCGGCGGACTGCCCGGGAGAATTGCCCGAGCGCCCGCACCACGTCCGTCGTCCTAAGCTCGGCGGAGATGACCTTCGGCCGCAGGTAGTCGCTGCCCCTGGCCATCTGCACCTCGCGCTCCCGGATGACTCCGAGGGCCCGCCGCGTGATGTCCTGCGAGACGCTTTCCAGTCCGCGCCGGATCGCGTCCTCGGCCTCCTCGACCGAGACGTCCCCGATCAGGTGCTCGCCCGCGTCGATCCCCATCGCCCTGAAATAGATCCTGGCGTTTCCGCTCGACCACGCCACGAGGTCGGGGTCATCGATCGACAGGTAGATCGGCGAGGGGACGCGCTCGCCGTCGGGCCCGACAGGCCGGAGCCCGGTCGTCCGCAGTCCTTTGATCACGACGCCCACCGGACGTCCTCCCTTCTGATCTCCACGGCGCAGTTGCTGCACCGATGGAGCCGGGGCGAGACCTCGGGGGCCTCGCTCCCGCACAGTGGGCAGTTCGGGGCGGCAGGCTTCTGCCGCTCACGCTCGGCCCGGTTCATGTTCCGACGGCGTGCCCGGTTCCCGCTGCGCCGGGCCATCAATAGACCCTCCCGCGACGGGCGACCGCCTCGTCCTCGTCCAGCCCGAACAGCGTGTCCGTCTTGACGACCAGCGTCCCGACTTTCCGCTTACACGCCATGCAATAGGCGCCGGGCCCCTCGTAGTGCCGTTCGTGCCGGATCCGGGTGTCGCTCCTGACGTCGAGGTAGTGGCCTCCGCTCGGACATTCGATCCCGGTCTCGACCCACGACGCGTCGGGGGTAGGGGGCCGGGCCTCGACGGTCCGGCCATCATCCATTCTCAAGCTGACTTGCATCTCACTCTCCCACCAGGACGACCTCGTACAGGTCGCCGTTGTCGATCGTCATGCCCGTCGGGCTCAGCGCGAACTCGGCGAGCTGGGCGCCTTCGGGGAAGACCCCGCTTAGCGGCCCTTCGTAGGGGGTCAGCCCGACGATCGTGTCTCGCCGGGGGGACCACCAGGTCTCTATCGTATCGCCCACCTTGAGATCGCGGCCCAGCCGCCGCTCGACCCGCCCGCGCCTCGCCGCGTCGTTGGCGGCGAGGTCAGCCTCGACCCTCGCAAGGGCCCGGCGTAGGCGGCTCACACCGCCTCCAGGTAGGACTCCAGCATCATGGCGACGCCGTCGGACGCGACCTCGTGGGTGTCGCTGTCGCGGTAGAGGGACATCACGCCCCAGTGTCGGTGTCCGTAGCAGTCGCCCATGAAGGAATTGTCTCCGGTCTGGTAGACCCACGACTCGCCGTCGCTGGTCGCGATCGTCACCTGTATCCCTGGCTCCTCGTCCTCGGGATCGGCCCGGAAGCCGTCGTCGATTGTCGGCCGGAGTCGGTCCAGCAGCTCGGCGACCTCGCGGATCAGCCGATTGCGGTCGACTTGCTCGACAGTCCAGAGGGCGCTCACACCGACCTCGCGGCGATCATCGCCTCGACCATCGGGGCGGCCTCGGGGGTCGCTTCGCAGTCGCTGAAGTCGTACTCGTAGGCGCTCGGCATGCTGTGCCGCAGCCCGATGTGCCAGTGGAACTCGTCGCCCGTGTAGTGGTTCAGGCCGTGGATGTACAGCTCGCCGTTCCGCTCGCTGCGCTCGGCCTTCCTGACTTCCCAGGCGCCCGTATAGCAGCCGGCCTTCTTCGCCTCGTCGATGATCGTCCAGCGATCCGCCGACTTCAGGGATTCCAGCCACTCCATCGCTTCGGCCGCCACCGCCACCGCCGCTTCGGGGGTCACCCAGTCGGGGGCGTCGGTCGCCGTGACCTTGTCGGTCTTGTTATCCACTTCCAGCTCGATGTCGGCGTCTTCCAGGGATTCCCAGGTGTGGCCGTCTGAGTCGGTGTGGGTCCGGACGAGGGTCGCGAGTGCGAGGAACGTCCAGATGTTGCCTTGGATGCTGGTCAGGGTCAGCGCGAACGGCGCGACCTTTCCTAGCGCCCTGCTCAATGCCAATGTGCTCATCGTATTCCGTTTCTGGCGAGAGCTACCGGCTGGGCCATCCCAGCTGAGCTCCATCGCCCATCTGATATTAAGCTAGTCATTCCGGCGGCTTACGCCAAGGGGCGCGGCGTCGATTTCCTTCCGATTTCCACGACCTGCAGGAAGCCACCAGATCGGCGCCCTGGCGCGCTTTCAGGAGCCTGCGGCTTACCCCCCTTGCCCCTTCCGCCGGCGGCCTCCTGGCGCGTCCTGGCGCGACCCGGGCGGGTTTAGGGCCACCAGCGCCGGGTCGACCGCCACCAGCCGCTCGGCGAGGTACAGGCAGGGCCGCTCCCCGACCTCGAACCCCCGGGCCAGCTCGAAGTCCCTCGCCCACACGACGTCGGGCTCGGGCATCCGCTTCACCCTGGCGAACGCGAGCCGCAGCACCGCGAGCCACGGGCGGCGGTTCTTCCGGAACAGCAGCAGCGGCTCCAGCTCCTCGTCCCGCGCCGCGGCCTGGCACTGGAGCCACCACTTCCAGACGGGCGAGGGCCTGCCGTCGAGCAGGTGGTCCGGGCTCCACGCCTCGCGCCTCTTGACCTCGACCGAGAAGGGGAAGCGCTCGGTTCCGGGATCGACCATCACGTCGCCCCTGGCCTTGAACTTCGCGGCGTGGGCCCAGCCCCCCGACTTCGGGGTCCGGACCATCTCGACCTCGGGCTCCAGCCTGCGCCACCACTTCTCCAGCATCACGACCGCCTCGCGCTCGCCCCTTGGCCCCTTATCTGACATCGCGCCGCCTCCTCTGCGGAGGCCGCTCCTCGGCCTGTGCCAGCTCGGCGGACACGACTCGCATGCCCTGCCTTGTCGCGATCTCCGCCGCGCGGTTCCTCGCCGCCGCGGCGTTCCTCGCCTTGACTTCCATCCTGACCACCAGGTTGACGGGGAAGGTCCTGTCAGACAACCCGAACCTCTGACCACTTCCCCCTGCCGATCACCTGGATGCGCCTCGGCAGCGCGTCCAGGATCCCCCGGTCATGGGCGATGACGAAGGACTGCTCGAACCCGATGTCGGCGACCCTCGCGAGCGCCTGGGCGAGCCCCCTTCGGTTGTGGGGGTCGAGCGCCCCGAACGGCTCATCCAGAAAGACCGTGGACAGCGGCGATCCCCGTCGGCGCCGAAGCCACGCGGCGGCCGCGAGCTGGAAGCCGACGCCGCCGAGGTCCTCGGTCGCGCCGCTTCGGGAGCTGGTCGCGACGTGCAGCTTCCCGTCCAGCTTGCGGCCTCGGTCCGATCCGCATGCCTCGCACTGCCTGGCCTTCCTGGACTTCGGGAATGGCGCGCCGCATCGGCTGCACTGATCCTCCATCTGCTGCGTCGGCCTTCCCCACTCGGCCCGGACCTGCAGCGGGATGCCAGCCCTGGACAGTAGGCCGTTCGCCCCCTGCTCGATCTGCGCGAGGACCGAACGGCTGATGCGTCGCTGCGCCCCCTGCCTACCCAGGATCGCGCAGGCCGCCCGCCACGCGCCGAGCTCCCGCGCCAGCTCGGCCCTCCTCTCGCGAGCCGCATCCAGCTCGCGGCACAGCTCCAGCGCCCGCTCCAGCGCCTGCTCGGCGAGCACCAGGGCGCGGTCGGACGGCTCGGCGGGCGGCTCCTCCGGGATCTCCTCGCGGCACCGCCGATGTCGCTCGGCCGCCGGTCGCAGCCGCTCGGCCTCGGCCTTCAGCCGTCGCTCCCGCTCGATCTTCGTCTCCGCTTCCCGATTGTCCCGGCGCAGCTGGGCGAGGGCCCGCTCGGTCTTCGCCGTCTCCTGCTCGGCCACGGCGAGCGACGACTCTGCCGACTCCAGCATCCGCCGGTTCCCTTTCGTCTTCTCCAGTACCTCGTCGGAGGCAGGGCAAGGCGCGTGCATCAGCGGGCACTGGCCGTCGAAGTCGCCGGCGGCGAGCCTCCGCTTCTTCACCACGCGACGGCGGCAGTCCTCGATCGCCGCCCGCTGTCCCGCGAGCAGCTCCTCGCTCCGCTTGGTCGGGACGACCTTCAGCCCGAGCGCGGCCTTCTTCGCCGCCTCCAGCTCGAGCAGCGTCCTCGCGTGGGCGTCGGCCTGCTGCTTGTCCATCAGCGCCTTGGCCCGATCCTCGACCGACTCGTGAGCCTTCCGCCACCTGGCCCTCGCGGCTTCCAGCGCCTCCCGCTCCTCCTCGACCTCCAGCTCCAGCCCGCGGACCACCTGGACCATACCCTCCGCGTCGTGCCGCTCCGCTTCCCCTCTCGCCCTGTCCTCGACCTCGTTCAGCTTCCGGTCTTCCTCGACCAGCGCCGCCACTCTGCGGTCGGCCCTCGCGGCGGCAACCTCCAAAGGCGACAGGGCCAGCCATCCATTGATCAACCGAGTCCTGTCGGCGGGATCCGTATCGACGAACCGGCGCGCCTCCTTCTGCCCGATGTAGACGGTCGAGTCGAAGTCCTCGGCGGACAGGCACAGCCACTCGTGGATCGCCTCCTGCGCCGCTGCCTGGTGGGCCTCCAGCTCGCCGGCGAGCTCCTGGACCGCGGCAAACGTCTGCACCGACTTGCCCCGCTCCTTCGACTTGGAGACGAAGGTCGAGTCGCTGAACTCCAGGTCGACAGCCATCTCCGCCTCGCCATGGCTGATGAGCCCGTCCAGCGTGCCGTCGTCACTGCTAGCCTTGCCCGTCATGGCGAACCGCACCGCCTCGACGATCGCGGACTTCCCGAGCCAGTTGCTCCTGTCGCTGTCTTCCTCGTCCTCGGCGACGATCGCGTAGGTGCCGGGGCCCAGCTCCAGCTCGAACGTCCCGCGGAACCTCTTCCAGTTCCTCACCCTAATGCCGGTCAGGAAGGCGCTCATATCCACCCCATCAATGCCGCGCCCGACGCCAGCAGCATGCCGAGCGCCACCGATGCCAGGAACCTAGACTCCGGCCGCGCCAAGGCACTCCTCCAGCGCCGTCCGCAGCAGGTCGGGGTCCGCGGTCCGGCACTCAGCTGCCATGGCGAACACGACCTGCCGGATCGACTCGTCCGCCTCTTCGGGGCGAGCTGCCTGCTCGGGGACCTCGGCCTGCCCCTTGGCGGCCGGCAGGGTGCGGACGACCGCCGCCCCCATGTCGTTGGCGAGCCGATCCCTGGCCGACTCGACGTCGTGCGGCGGGGTCCCCGCCGGCGGCTCCAGAAAGACGATCGCATCCACCACCTCCATCTCGCCTGGCTCGCCCTTCCACAAGGCGCTGTCGGGCCCGACAACCACGATCCGCCGGGAGTCGACCGGGACCGACTCGGCCCGCAGCGCCTGGACCTTCCTACGCCTAGCCAACCGGCACCTCCAGGACGAGGAACTGCGGGTCGTGGTCTCGCTCGCCCCGGGTCAGCCTGGCAAGCGCCCCCGGGAACCGGACGCCGCGGAACTCCTGCGCCAGGTGGTAGTGCCCGTTCACGATGATCGCCTCGGGGTAGCTCGCGGCGAGCTGCTCGAGCGGGAGGAACACGTCGCGACCTCGCGCCATGTCGCCCGTCTCCGAACCGACGGAGATCCCTTCGGCCATCAGGTGTCCGAGGACGAGCGGGCGCCTCCCGATCTGTCCCCAGCCGGCCGCTTTGCGGATCTCCTCCGCCGGGTCGTACGCGTGAGACCGGGCCACATAGGGCAGCGCTATCACGTCCAGGCCGAGCCGCTCGCCGACATGGAAGGTCGGCAGGGCCGCGACCTCGGCGCCAGCCGCCCGTAGCGGCTCCAGGACCGAGGTCCCGCTGCCATCTTCCAGGACGTCGTGGTTGCCGGTCAGCCATACCGACTTGATGCGGTGCTCATCCAACCGCTGCCAGCACTCGATCGCGAAGGCGGCGGCCCTCCATGCCGCGGGTGAATCCGGATCGGCGAGGTCTCCGAGGAACGCGAACAGGTCCGCCCTCAGCTCGATCGCCTTGTCGACCGCTTGCTCCGCGCCCCTCCGCACATCGTCGAACCTGGACAGACCGGCCGTGCGCCAGTCCATGTGCCAGTCGCCCGTGGCGACGACGATGTCGTGGCCGCTCACTTGTCGCCCCCGAATCTGCGGCGACACTCCTCCTCGACATCGGCGCGGAGCCCCTCGTCCTTTCGCATCGCGGCGACGGCCTTCTCCGATCCCTGCCACCTCTTCCGGCCGAACTTGATCCAGCTGCCCGACAGCGTCAGCACATCGAGGTCGAGACCGAGCTCCAGCAGATCCCGCGCAACATCGAACCCGCGCGGCGCGCCGTCGGCGCCGTTGGACGTATGGAAGTGCGCGACCGGGACCTGCTCGGTCCGCCACTCCAGCTTGGTCTTCCACAGCTCCAGCCGCTTCCGCTCGCCGATGAGCCGCTTATCGACCTGCACCGGCTGCGACTTGACCCGAACGCTCAGGCTGCTGTCGTAGAACAGCGCGGCCCCGCCGCCCGTCTTGAAGTCGCGGCCCTCCCGCTTCTCCCAGAACGGCACCGAGTCGTCGGCATCGTCCATCTTGGTCTCGCGGGTAACGATCGCAATCGCCATCCTGGTGTCGGCCATCAGCGGGACCAGCTCGTCCACCCAGGCCGCGTTCAGCGCCGCCTTCATCTGACCGGCACGGCCGCCGAATCCGTCGACGCCCTTGTCCTTGACGACCTTCTTCGCGCTCGCGCTGTCGGACAGCGCCTTCTTCAGATTGTCGAACAGTTTCTCCGGGACCAGCTTCCGGATCGAGTCGACGACGATGAGCCCTGTCGTATCGTCGGGCAGCCGGCCCTCGTCCCTGGCCTTCGCGACCCGCTCGCACAGCTTCCGGATCTCCACTCGCACCTGCTCGTAGGTCCTGACGGGCAAGGCGATGAACCCCGGGTGGTCCGCGTATTCCCGCATGGTGTCACGCACCCACTGGTCGGGAGTCGTCCGCTCGGCGTCGGCCATCGCGAAGAAGTGGCCCCGCTTCAGGAACGACAGGCCGAGCCCGAGACAGAACTCGGTCTTGCCCCCGGTGCTCGGGCCATGGACCAGCGTGATGCGCCCGATGGGGTGGCCCATCACCCTGACCTGCTCGTCATACTGCGGGAAGATCGTAGGCACCACCTCGATCTTCCGGAGGACCTCGCGGCGGGGCCTCCACTCGCCGGCTTCCTCGGCCACCGATGCGAGCGCCGCCATCCGCTCGCGGTTCTGCTTCGCGCTGCTCGCCACGCTGGGCGCACTCTTGGCTTTCCTCGGCATGTCCTCACCATGGAAGGGGGTCGCCGGGCCCCCCACAGGTGCCCCATGGGAGCGCCTGGGTGGCCCGGCTCATCACCTCAACTTTTGCCGCCGCGGCGTCGCGGGGCCCTTGCCTCCTTCGCGGGTGCCGCCGTCTCGGCCTTGTCCTTCTTGGCGGACGATCGCTTCCTCGTCGCCTGCTTCTCGGGCTTCTTGATCAGCTCCCCGGCTTCGTCGTACTCGGCCCCGCAGTGCGGGCACTTCGGGGCGTCGGGCATCGGCTGGCCGCAAGCGTCGCATTCGTACAGCTCCTCCCCGTCCTCGTCCTCCGCCTCGGTCTCTTCTGGCCCCGTCGACTTCTCGGGCTCGTCGCCGTCCTCTTCCTCGTCCTCGTAGTTCTCCGGGTTGAAGTCGGACGGCAGCTCGGCGAGCGGCGTCCCCTTGACCGACTCCTCGGCGGCCGCGAACAGCTCGTCCCATGGCGGGGTCACGCCCTCGCAGCACCACGCCTCCTCCATCGCGAGGCGCAGCTCGGCGACGTTGTACGGCTCCAGGACGGGCCCGAAGTCGGGCGGGTCCATGTCGAACGCGGCCCGGACCTGGTCCGTCAGCTCGACGCTCGTCCGGACCTTGACGTCATACTTCCGGGAGAAGGACTCGTCGTCGTCGTAGATCCACTTGAAGGCGACGGGGTACTCGATCGGGTTCCCGAAGTTCCCCTCGTCCGTGTCGAGGTCCTCGCGCCTGTCGCGGATGACCTTCTTCATCTGATCGCCCAGGGTCTTGCCCTCGATCGCGATCACGGGCCCATCTTCCGCCTCGTCGTGGGGGACGACCCCGAAGACGTAGTTCAGCTTCGCCGCGCACGACTCGCGCCACACCTCGTCGCCGCGGATTCCGGCCTCCCGATACCGTCGCTTGTCCTCCTTCGTGACTTCCTTGTCGCGGAACCTCTTCGCGATCTGTCCGGTGAATCCGCCGGCATGTAGCTCGATCGGCTCGTCCTCGTCGTCGTCGCCCTCCCATCTGAAGATGACGTCTGTGTCCGCCAGCGTTCCCTCCTCGACTGCCTGGTGGACCCACTCCAGGGTCTTCGCGAAGGCGCACACCTCGGGCGGGTATTCGCGCGTCCCGTCGTCCTCGCGGAAGTGCTGCTTGCGCATGACCGCATCGCGATCCATCGACTTGACGCGCCAGGACCGAACGCGCATGCCGTCGCCCTCGCGGTCCTTGACGAGCCGGTAGAACCGGAAGAACCAGGGCGCGGCGAAGGGCGCCTTGGGGTGGAGCCAGACGACGATGAAGCCGTCGTCCTTCCAGTTCTTGAGGTACGACCCGCTCCCGCCCGCGCTGCTGGTGTGGGTCAGGTATTCGTCGATGCTCATCGTCTCGGCGGCAGTGACCGGCCGCCTGTCCTTGCTTCTTGCCATCGTTCTGTTCCGTTCGTTCCGTTTGGTTTCCGTTTTCGTTCCCGGTTCCGAAGCAGATCGATCTGCTTCGGGCCTAGCCCCTCGACCCCTTCACCATATCGCGCAGGTGGATGGCCCGCGACGCCGACCTCCTGTGGAGATCCTCCAGGTACTCGCACATGCGCCGAGCCCGAGCCCTCCGCGTCTCGATGTCCCGGTACTCGTCCGCGTGGTGGGTCGCGATGTAGCCCTCGATGTCGTCGTTCGTCGGCGAGCGACGCTGCTTGTTCCGGTACTCCTCCATCAGCACCGACTGAGCCGCCTCGCGCAGCGCCCCCATCACGATGCGGGCGTCCATCTCGAACAGGTCGCGCGCCTCCTTCGCGTTGACGACCAGCTTCATCGCCTGGCGCGTCAGCTCCTCCGCCTCGTCGAGCGCGTCGATCAGCGTCCCGTACTCGGCCCGGCTCGCCTTGGTGCCCTGGAAGCTGAGCCCCTCACGGACCCGCTGTTCGACCTCGAACGGATCGGGCAGGTCGAACAGCACGTCGACGATCCGCTTGTACTCCGGATCGAGCACCGCATCCACATTGGCGTCGCCGCGCCGCGGCTTGCGCGGCTCATCCTGGCCCATGTCCGCCATCGCGCCCGCCCGCTTGTCGAGGCTCGGGGCCTCGGTCTTCTTGCCCCCCGACTTCTTCGCCGGCGCCTTGGCCTCGGGTTCGGCGGGCGAGTCGGCTGGGTTTCCTTCTGGCCCGTCGCTTAGGAATGATCCCTGCCCGGCGGGCGACTTCTTGGTGCTGCGCTTCCTCATGAGTCCGTTATGCCGCGTCAGAATCCCACCAGCTTACTCTGGCCTGGCGGCGCCGGCTTGCCCTTCCGAGGCTTCCGCCCGTTGGCCATCGGCTTCGGCGGCGGCTCCTTCTTGGCGCGGACCTTCTTGCGTCGTCCTCGCAAGAGGTTCTTCCACCGCTTCTGCGGGAAGCACGCCTCGAGCACCCGCTGGCTCGGCGGGAAGGTGAGCGACTCCCAGACGTACACCCGATCCTCCGCGTCGGGCTCATACTCCGACACCGAGATGGCTTTCTGGGGCGTCCCCCCGTCGGTGACGATGTACTCGATCCTCGTGCCCTCCCCGATGTCCGCTCCCTGCTCGGCCATCGACCTCGCCACCTCGACGTGGGGCGGAAGCGATCCCCATGTTCCGTCCTTCTTCCGCTTGCGCCGATAGGCTGCGAGCGGCTTGCTCAACCGCTTGGCGAGCGTGATGTCGTCCATGTTGATCGGCTCGGCGAGCACCTTCCAGCGCCAGCCCATCGCCCACCCTTCCAGGAAGTCCGGGTCGTCCACTCCCGACAAGAGCAGGTCGATCAGCTCCTTCTGCATCCGCCGCGCGAGCCTGGCCGTGTCGCCCCGCTTGTACTCCAGTCCCTTGATCTCCGGCTTCGAGTCCTCGCGGGCGCGGGTCCCCTTGTAGTGGAGGAAGCTGCCGGCGTACCGCTTCTTGCCGACCATGATGAGCCGGTCGAATGCCTTCTCGTACGCGAGCTTGATTTCGTTCCGCTGGGCGCCTCGTCGCTCGAGCAGGTCGGGGTACAGCTCCTCGTTGCACCAGTCGACGAACTCGGCGACGCGACCTTCCCAGGCGCACTCGTGCGCGTCGGGCGGGCACCCGCATCCCATCAGGAAGTCCGAGTCCGTGTCCCCATAGAGCGCGGTCATCCCCCACCTGTCAGACTCGGCCGCCTCGATCGTTTTCTTGATCAGCCACACGCCGCCCTGGCTCGTGCTCTCCGCGACCTCCCGGTGGTACAGGCGCGAGAAGGAGGAACCGGCGACGCCGTAGAAGCTGTTCACCATGATCTTCGCCCCCGCGCTCAGTCGGTGTGCCTCCGCCGCCTCCGGAGTCCCGGGAGGAAGGCTCGCCTCCTTGTCCGACCACTTCTTCCGCATCGCCTTCATGCTGTCGAGCGCGAGGGGCAGGAGCCCGGGCGGCGCTGCCCGGAAGAACTTGTTCGTGATGGGCGCGCAGCAGAGACCCTCGGGGACCTTGAGCTCCGGGACCTTGGAGTGCATCAGATAGGTCGGCCACTTCGAGGGGTCGGGCGCGACGTGGTCCGGGTCATGCGTCTCCGGCGACAGGTTGAAGGTCTGGATGATCGAGGGGTACAGGCTGGAGAAGTCGACGACATGGACGTGCCTGACGATGCCCGTCTTGGTCGGCTCCATCACGAATGCGCCGGCAAATTGCTCATGCCCCTCGTAGCCGAAGGTCGAGCGGAAGTGCTCGTCGTGGTCGAGGCCGAGCCGCAGCATGTACGCCTCGACGAAATTCGTGGCGTTCATCCCGTAGCTGTCGGGGAAGACCCCGCAGATCCCGGCGAGGGTGAACAGCAGCTCGACGAATCCGGTCTCCAGCTCGATGTCCCGCTGCAGCCTCGCGTCGCCGACATTGTACCGGCCCAGCTCCTCGCGAGCCTGTCCGCCCTCATACCAGGCTTCCCAGGTCATCGACGCGTCGAAGTCCACCTTGCCACGGCCGAGCAGCGCCTGTCCGACGTTCTCCAGGGCGACCGACTGCTTCTCGTCGCCCGACTCGGCCGCCGACATGTTGAACTTCCGGAACAGCTCCATCTGATCGAGGAACAGCCACCGGCGCGGATCCACCCTGATCCCCCGGTGGGCGGTCCGCTTCTTCAGCACCGGGAAGTCGAAGCCGTCGCCGCCCCACGCGATAATCAAATCGACCTCGACCAGCTCGCTCCACAGGTCCTCCAGCAGGTCGGCCTCCGCCTCGTCGGTATCTTCCTCCAAGACATCGAGCACCGCCTCGCCATCCTCGAACACGAGCGACCAGCTTAGGATCCTGGCCTCCCCCTCGATCGCCTTCCGCGGCGGCACTCGCGAGTCCGTCTCCAGGTCGAGGAACGCGAAGCGCGGCCTCTGAATCCGGCAGCGGCTGTCGGCCATCCAGCGCTTGACCGGGTTGAGGTCGGCCTCGAAGGTGGCGATCCCCTTCCCCTCGAACCAGCCGCCAGGGCGGCACATCCGGCGCAGGTCGTCCCACGACCGCCAGTTGATCCGGACCCACTTCCCCTCCCGACGGACGCCGATGACCGCGCGCGTCGCCCGCAGCATCCTTTCCATCTCGGCGTCGACGTCCTCGCCGCGCAGGTAGCAGACGAACTCGGCCTTCTTCGTCCGCTTGATCAACGAACCCGAGGAGTCCCTGCTGAGCAGCACGACATCCTTGCCTTGCCACACCGCATTGACTACCTCGGGCTCCTGCCGGGCTGCCGCGCCCGGATCCTTCTGGCGGCGTTTCATGCCGCGATTATGCCCCTATTCGTCCGACTCCCGTCGACGCTCGATCACGAGGGCGAGCCCGGCGGCCTGCTTGACGATTCGGTACCGGACGACGACCCCGTTGACCAGCTCCTCGGCGCCGCTCGGATCCTGGGCGATCGTCGTCGCGCGACGCTTGCTGACCTTGAGCCCCTCCTTCTTCTCGGTCGCGTTCGGGGCCGCGAACAGCTTGACGGTGGTCCGCCCGAGCTGGGCCACCGCAGTGACCTCGCCGCCGTCCGCCTTCTTCGCCTTGGACTTCTTGGCCTTCCCGACCCCACCCTTGCGGTTTCTCGCGACCTGCGCCGGCGTGAGCCGTCCGGTGCTCCTGGCCTTCCCCCCCTTCTTCGCGATGCGGTCGCGGACCTCGTTGCTGACCTGCGAGAGGCTCATCCCACTCTTGGCCCGCTCGATCATGTTCTCGCGCTCGCCGTCCGGCAGCTTCAAGACGATGTTCAGCTTCGCGACGCCCAGCTCCGCGATCTGCTGCTCGGTGAAGTGCTCGGCGACGTCCATCACGCTGAACGCGTGCGTCGGGCTCATGTGGAGCTCGGTTCGGACGAAGGCGCCCCACGCCTTGTATGCCTGCTTCCCGTCCTCGGTCAGCCGATGCTTCCACAGCTCGGACTCGTGCAGGTGCTTGATCGCGCGGCCCAGCTCCCAGACTTTCTGCGCGCCCTCGATGAACAGCCGCTTGACCTCGACGATGCCGTCGTCGAGCTGTCGGACAGCCTCCACCTGGGCCTCGACCACCTCGACTCCCGTCGCCTCGACCAACACGCCGTCGACCACTTCCGTCGCCGATTCCTGGTCGTCCTTCTTGGCCTGGCTCCGTTTCTTGCTCGGTGCCTTCTTCGTCTGCTTCTTGCTCGGTTTCTTGCTGGCCTTCTTGGCCGTCCGTTTCTTGGTCGCCACGGTGCTTTCCTCCTGTTCCGGGGCGTCCGCCGACCCCTGTTCGTCTTCCTCGTATGAGCCCGAGTCGTCGTTGAGCTGCTGCCGGGCAGCCTCGGCCGTCTCCGGGATGTCCCCCTCGACCGCGCCGTCCCCACAGTAGGGGCAGCTCGGCAGGGTGATGTCGCTGTCGCCGCCGCAGGTGTCGCAATCGGCCAGGTGTTCCTTCGGGATCTGCTTCCGCGTGTACTCCTCCAGCGCCAGCGCCTTGTCCTCCAGCGTGGCGTCCGCGTCCAGCACGACGCCATAGTCTGACAGGTAGCTTTCGATCAAACCCTCGTCGACCTTGGTCAGGTCGATGTTCGTTTTCTTGCTCATCCGTTTCTCCTCTCGGTGCTCGTCCTCTATCTGTTGATGCCGCGGGAAGCAGATCGATCTGCTTCCGCAGCGCGGGCCACCGCCCGCCTCAGCTTCTTCCTCACGTCCTCGCGATCCCCTCCCCGCAGCGCCAGGCGCATCCGCGAATCCTCCCACAACCGACTGGCCGCCAATTCCAGGTCGCCCTCCGCGTCGACGACCGCGAGCACCAGCAAGCGGTCGAGGTCGTCGTCCATCTGCTCGAGCACGCGGATCAGCGACTCGCGTCGCTCCTGTTCTCGTTCGATCGCCTCCTCCGGCGAGGCGTCGGGGCTCACCCTCCGGCGGTCCAGGTATTCGACGGCAGCCCGCTCGTCCTTCCTCAGCATCGACGCCGGCACCGGATACCGCGACCGACCCCTGTCCCCCTCTCGCGTGGCCTTCCTCGCCTTGTGGAGCCACTTCTTGGCCTTGTCCACGGCGTTGTAAGTGACGAATCGGTGGAGGGACGGTCCCCTCGAAGGGTCGAACCTCGGCATGCTCGTCCAGGCCGCGACCAGCATCTCCTGCACCAGGTCGTCCTCGCCCGCGCTCGGGGGCGCATCCCATCGCCGAAGTAGCATCCGGGCCAACGCCCGCCACTCGCCGTCCGTCTCCCGAGCGAACCGCCCGAAGTCGACACGACCGCTCAGCAGCTCGGTGCTCAGTTCCGCGATCACGCTGTCACGACGGGAGGGCATCGGAATGCCTCCCCAGCTTCAGCTTCGCCGCCCACAGCGCGACGTCCAGTTCCTTCGCCTCGGCGACGACGACTCGCATCGCCGGAGTGAATGCCCGATGCACGAGCCGCACACTCCACAGGCCACCTGCCCAGGTCATCCCGGCGACGGTGATGTCCTCGTCCTCCTTCCACTGCGCGATGTCCCCGACGGTCAGCATGTCGGATGTCGTCCTTTTCAGGTCCATGTCCTCTCCTTGTCCAGGCGCGCGGCGCGTCCATCACCGGCGCATAATGCGGGCGTCGAAGGCCGGCCAAGTTAACCGGCTTCGGCGCCCGAGGCTATGCGTCGGATTAGATGTCGAGCCCGACTGCCTGGTAGGGGAGCGGCGCAGGGGACTGGCGGTTGCGCCCGAACAGCAGCTTGCCGGCCGCCGCTTCGAGCCCGTCCTCGGCGAACGTGCCATCCGCCGTCGTGTGGGCGTGGCGGGTCACCGCGTTGACGAGGGCCGCCCGGCTAAGGGGGACTCCCGCCTTGACGCGGGCCGCGCTGGCGTCGGCCTTGAAAGCCTCGACGAGGTCGGGCGCGACCAGCCGCTTCGTATCCTTGTCCTTGTGGACATCGCGGCGCTTCAGCGGGACCAGCTCGCGCTTTCTCATGGCGGCGTAGAACCCAGGGATGACTTCCTCGATCGGAACCGCGCCCGATGCCGCGGCTTCCAGCTCGCGCTTCGCTGCCTGGTCGTGGATGACCTTCAGCGCCTCGGCGATGACGTCGTCGTGCGTCGCATATCCCCACGCCTTGACGAAGTGGCCGATGGCGGCCTGCGCCTTGACCATCGCCTCAGCGAGCTGGTCTTCCAGTTTCGACAGGTCGCCGACGTGGATGATGTTCGCGATCTCCGAGACCGCCTGGTCGATGACGATCAGGTTCAGGCAGAGGTTCTGCCAGACGACAGCCTCGACGATACACGAGCCGCCCCCGGTGTCGTCGGTTCGGACCTGGATGCCGGCCCGGAAGAACTCGCCCGCGACGTACTCTTCCGGCTCGACCGTCGAATGAAACAGGGCCTGGATCTTCGTGCGCCGGCCATCGTAGGTCAGCGATCCCCGGGCCTCGGTCGTTGCCATCGCCTTCGCGACTCCCTCGGCGATCCGACCCGCATGGAACTCCTCTTGGTAGCGGGACCCGACAACCCCGAAGACCTCATGTCCGCCCCGCGCGTTCGGGTTGCGGCGCATCAGAAGTCGCAGCTGGTCGTCAACTTCGGCATCGGCGAAGTGGTGGTTCATGTTGATGGCTCGCAGCTTGGGCGAGCAGTCCTCGGCGAGGTATCGCGCGCCGCTCAACCCCATGCGGGAGACGAGCGATCGGAAGGCGTAGTCGTCGAGCTGGTATCGTCGGCCCTTGCCGGGGCCGTCGGTGCCGGGCAGCGCGATGCCGCCCTGCGAGTCGAAGCGCGTCCCGGCGAGCTGGACCTCGACCACCCGCCGCTTCTCGGCGGCGACCGTCTCGATCAGCCCGTCGCACACCTCGACGATCGGGGGCATGGCGTCGAACTCGGCTCGCTTCGTCTTGGCGTTTTCGACGCCCCACTCCACAACCCGGGTCCCGCGTGTATACAGCGGCTGCTTCGGCGCGAAGCCGGCGGCGGTTGCGGCGTCGGCGTCGGTCTGGCTTCGGGCTGCGCCGCTTGCGCTCACCTCGCCGGCCTCGGCGTCGCGGGTCGGGGCTTCCTCTTCGTCGTTTCTGGGCACGGGCTGCATGAGCGCCGTGGGGTCGAGCGTCGACCCATCAGAAGCAGATCGATCTGCTTCGGGGTCCAGCGGGACGATGACGGGGACTCCCTCGTTGGTACTTCGGAGCCGCTCGCACGCGTCGTCGTAGCTATCGACCGTCAGGAACAGAACCTGTCCGGCCAGCTCGGCGCGGTGAGTCGCCTCGGGAAATCGAGTGCTGTCTAGCATTGGGGCCTCTCCTCCCCCTATCGGGGGGCTTCTTGGTTAACGTCTAATGTCACATTAACCACGAATGGCCGCCACGCCAAGGCGTTTCCCTGGCAGGTCGGTCAGGATAGGCCCGATCTCCCGGCTAGTAGCCCGATTCGGGGCCTTCTTCGCCGCATTCTTCCAGGATATATGCGGCCAGCTTGGCGGGATCGGGCACTTGGCCTGCGATGGCCGACTGCTCGATGGCCCCCTGGATCTCCTCGGCCGTCATTCCCTGGCACGCCGCCGCCAGGCGGGACTTCAGCTGCTCGTCCATTGTCGTGTCTCCGGATCTAGGGGCGCCCTCGCTCGCTTGCGGGCAGCCTCGACTTCTTCCCAGAGGTTCGCACGATCGAGCAGCCGGTACAAGTGGCGGCGCGAGATGAGCAGGTCCTCGGCCATCCGCGTGATGCGTCCGCCGCACCGGTCGATGACCTCGCGGAGCTCGCCCACGGCATCGTCCTGGCTGCGCCTGAACATCAGCCCGATTCCCGTCTGCTTGTTAGCCAATGAGCACGCTCCTCAGCAGCTCGCAGAACCTCCCGCGATCCTCGACCCACAGGCTAGCACAGTCGGTCCCCGTCGGTAGCGTCAGGCGCCGCACCTCGACCCACCGAGCGAGCGCTTCCGACACGGCGCCAGCGACCCCATCGCCCGCTGCGTCGGGATCGCTCGCCATCACCACGACGCCGAAGGTGCTGAGCCGCTGGATGTGCCGGCTCGCCAGGTTGGATCCGTACAGCCCCGCGATCGGCAGCCGGACCATCCGCTCGACCGCCAGGACGTCGAGCGCCCCCTCCGCCGCGACGACGATCCTCCGTCGCTCGGGAGGGGGCCAGTGCTGCTCGCCGAACACCGCGCCCGGCGTCGCCCCGTCTCCCTCGCTCGGCTCCAGGTACTTGCGGCGCGCCCCCGTGAAGCTGCGGGCGGTGTACCCGATCAGCTTCCCCCCGCCATCTCGGACAGGAAAGACGAGACGCCCGCGCAGCCGCCCCTCCGCCGCATACCCGAGTCCCCACCTCGTCACCTGCCACGCTTCGAGTCCTCGTCCGAGGGCATACTGCCGCGCCGGCTTCGGCCACCTGTCGAGGGGCTTGAACTTGACACCTCCCGGCATCCGCAGCTCGCGACGGGCCCGGGTGGGCGCCACCTCGACCCGCACCTCCAGCGGGACCGCCGCCTCGCGCGCCCCATCCAGCCACTCGCGCGCCATCTCGCGGCGCTCCTCCTCGTCGTCGACGTGGGAGTACAGCACCGCCTCGACCAGGTGGACCGGGTATCCTCCGAAGCCGCACCCGAAGCAGTGATGCCTCGCATGGTCGGGATCGCCCGGGTCGTCCAGGATCCTCCAGCTCGGATCGCTGTCGCGGTGTTCAGGGCTCGGGCAGCTCGCCCAGTAGTAGCCTCCAGCCTGCGGACCGCTGGCGTCGATGCCGAGCGCCTCGAGCAGGTCCGGGACGTCCGCCCTCGGCCTACGACCCACGCTTCCTCCCGACGCGACCCCTGATGGTCTCGTCCAGGTGCGAGTCCATCTCCGTTGTCTCGCCGGGCCTCATGTAGCTGACGCTCCTGCCGTTCTCGATGACCCCATACTCGGGCTCGTAGTCCAGCTCGACCGCGAGCGGCCATGGACCGTACCGCTGCTTCAGGACCAGCGCCTGCACGGTGTCGTCCTCGACCGACTTGAAGAGTGCGTCGCGATGGATCGCGAGCACCGTGTCCGGAGTCTCGATCCACCCGCCGCTTCCCTTCACGACGTCGCGCGTGGGCCGCTTGTCGGGCCTCTGCTCCAGCTCCTTCAGCTTGATCTGGTGGACGATGAGCCCGTGGCACTTCTCCTCGTCCATCATCGTCTGCATTCGGTCGAGGGCCCGCTCCTCGTCGTCCGGCTTCCGCTGCGGCAGCGCCTTGCGGAACAGGTCGGCGATGAACACCTCCGGGGTCGCACGCTGGATGTGTTCCTGAATGACGTCGAGGGTCTCGTCGTTGTAGCGGAGGTTCCGATCCCCCGTCTCGCGCTGGAATGGCAGCTCGAAGAAGATGAGGTAGCGGCCCAGCTCGCGCATCTCCGCTTCCAGCTCGCGCTGGTCTTCCTCCCGGTAGCTCCCCTCCATGAGGTCGGACCTCGACCACCCGAGGCTCATCGCCGCGAGCAGCTCCAGGGTGTTCCCGCTTCCCTGTTCCCATGCCCCGTACAGGACGCGACGCCGAGCCCTCGCCCAAGCTATCGCCATGCGGGCGACCATCGTCGTCTTGCCGCACCCCGAGACCCCGCAGACCAGGGTCAGCTTCCCGGGCGCGGAGCCCGGGATCATCCGCGGCCTGCCGTCGAGAGTCTCGCCATCCCGCTGGTCGTCCTCGCCGTAGAAGTCGAGCCCCTCGATCCCGTAGGGGTAGCAGGCGATCCCGGAGCGCCGCTCGGTCAGCACCTTACTCTGCGCCGCCACGACCTGGTCGGAGTCCCGCAGGAACTTCGTCGTCCCGAGCCCGAACCCGTCGCCCACTTGCCGGGCCAGCGTGCGGACCCTCTCGGGATCGGCTCGGGGATCCCGCAACGCTTCGAGGAACGTCGCGACCGGACCCTTCGCCGACTGCACCCGACACCTGTCCCACATGACCATCTCGACGTGGTGTTTCAGATTCGGGGGGGCCTCGGGCCTTTCCTGGACATAGCCCTCCAGCAGCTCGGCCGCATTCTCGCTCGCCCCGAGAGTCCGCAGGGTCGCCGGGTCGTAGTCGAGCCCCCGTCTGCCGGCCTCGGCCATCGCCCGCCACAGCTCCGCATGGTGCTTCCCGAAGAAGGCGTCCGACGGGATGGATCGGGTCAGCTCCTTGCCGGGCCCGACGGCGGCCGCCGCCAGCAGGACCATCTCGTTGACCGGGTCGTGGGGGACGACCACCTCGGGGGCGCGCTCCTCACGCTCCCGACGGCGCCGTCGGCTTCCCGCCTCGCTACGCCGGGCCATTAGTGCAGCTCGGGCCTCCCGCCCCGCATCTGCCCGCACCCGTAGATCCGGAGCCGGTGCTTGCCCGTCCTGGTCTCAACGTCCATCGTCCCCATCGGCGGGAGGTCGAGCGCCGCCCTCACCAGCGGCCACCTGCCGAGGACCACGACGGCGAGCCACCACAGCAGCCGGTGGACCTGCCACCATCTCGGATCGTGGACCCGATACAGCCGGCCCTCGGAGTCGCCCACGATCATCCCGTCGCAAGTGTAGCGGCTGAACGCGCTCATCGCTTCCTCCGCTTCCCGACCCGCGCCTGGTCGACCCGCCAGTCCTGCAGGACGTAGGGGCCGAACAGCCGCTGCCAGGTCAGCCGGGCGCCCTGTCCATCCGAGCTGCGCCGGCGCTCCCGCTCGCGCTCGCGGCGCCAGGCCCACTTGACGAAGGACAGCATCCGAGGCGAGGAGCCCCGGAAGTCATCGCGCAGCATCCGACGCGCGGCGCCGACCGCCTTCGGGTAGTCCTTCGCCAGGTCGTCCGGGAATACCCCGAGGATCTGCTCGTAGAAATATGCGTGTATGCCCACGAAGATCCTCGGCTCGACCTGCTCGAATGCGTCCTCGTCTCGCTTGTCCGCTTCCAGCAGGTCGAGCGCCTCGACCGTGACGAGCATCAGCTGTCGCCGCTTGTCCGCCGCGCTCGGCTGCCGCTTCTTCCTCGCCTTCTTCTCCATCGGCCGAGAAGTGTCACCAACCAGATCCTCCTGTCCCGGAGGCGCGAACCGCTTGATCCGCCTTGGCATGTCACCGTCCGGCCTTCCGCGTGGCGGGGGACTTGTCCGCCCTGGCCTGGACGTCCGCGAGCCGCTCGAAGTATTCCTTGGCCGCCAGCTCGTACTCGACCCGGAAGAGGACCTCCAGCGAAGACCGGGCCCGGCTGTATGCCTCGCCCGAGTCCTCCCCTTCGCGGATGACCGTCGTCGCAGACAGCGGCCCCACATCGAACCCATTGAACTTGACGGGGAAGAAGACTTCCTTGCCCTTGGTCACCGTCACCACGTCGCCGGGCCCGAGTCCCGACAACGCGTCGGCATGTCCCGCGGCTTCCCCCGCCAACCTCCGCGCCTCGTGCCTAGCGAGCAGGCCTTCCGCATGCCCGGTGTGGATGCTGTCCTCCGAAGCAGATCGATCTACTTCGGCGTCAGCTGTTCCCCGAGAAGAGGTCCTCGAACTCTCGGTCTTCGGCTTCTCGCTTCGCTTCCTCACGGCTGCTCGCTCCCTTCAGGTATTCACGTCCACCGATCCACCGCCCCCCATGGAAGACGGAGACTCGCTTGCTCCACCGGACAAGGTTCTGCAGGGGCCGGAGCCCGAACACCCGCTCGTCCAGCAGGTAATAGATTGCCGCGTCGGCCTTCCCGGCCGCCTCGGTGGCGGTGTTGCGACGCGCGAGCCGTCCCCGGAACTGCCGGAACTGCATCCGCCCCTTGGCATCATTCGCGACCGGGGTGCAGCACACTCCCCTCCCCAGGTGAGGGACATCGAACCCGATCCCGATCGCCTGGTAGGTCCCCGCCACGGCCTGGAGCTCGCGAGCCTCCAGCCTGGCGATCGTCCGCTTGTACTCCTCGCGCTCGGCCGCCGACTCGGCGCCGATGAGCAGCCCCGACGAGTAGCCGACGGCCCGGCAGATCCGCTCAAGATGCTGGCAGTGCTCGCGACGGTTCGACAGCAGCAGCACCTGCCCCTGCTCGCCCACCGACTCCCGAACGGCCCACAGGGCGACCGCGTTCCTCGCCTCGTCTCCGGCCATCTCGTCGAGCAGCCGGTGGAACGCCTCCAGCTTCCGCTTGTACGATCGCTTCGACCGGCCCAGCTTCCCCCACCAAGGCGCCTCGAATGAAGTCGGCAGGACCCGCACGTCGACCTCGTGGAGGAAGCCCTGGGCGATCAGCTCGGACTCCGACACCTCGGCGGCGACATCGCCAAAAGCGTCGTAGATGAGGAACTCCTTCCCGTCGGCGCGTCGCTCGTCTCCCGAGACCCCCAGGCGATAGCGAGCGTCGGACTCCTCCACCACCGTCCGGAAAGTGTCGGCCGCGAACAGCTGCACCTCATCGCACACGAGGGCGCCGAACCTGCCGCGGATGAGCCCCGGCTTCTTGACGACGGTCTTCACGCTGCCGATGACGACCGGCCTGTCCAGCTCCCACTTCTTGCCCTGGACGATGCCCGGCTCGATGCCGAGCTGCTCGCGGACGCGACGGACCCACTGGTCCATCAGGACGTTCGTGTTGACCAGGACCAGCGTCCGCTCGCCTATCTCGGCGATGAATAGCAGGGCCGCAGTCGTCTTGCCCGAGCCGGGCGGCGAGCGCCACAGGCAGTTCTCCCGCTCGATCGCCGAGCGGACCATCGTCTGCTGGAAGGGGTAGGGATCGATCCGCAGGCTCAGCGGCTTTCCGACCGGCGACGACCACCTCCCGTCCTCGATCCTCCACCCGAGACCGTGGTCCCGCATCGCCTCGCGAACCTTCGGCCATCCGCCTCGAGGGAACGTCAGCTCGTCCGAGCCCGACAACTGCCAGGTCCGGATCGTTTCCGGAGGGCGACGTCCCCGGAGCCCCATCTTCTTGTGCTTGGCCGCATCCGGATTCTCATGAGTGAAGGCCGCCCGCATCTCGGAAGCGCAATCGTCCGGCAGGTCGTCGACGTCGATCCTCAGTCGATTGTCCACCCGGATCTCTGCTGCCCTCGGCATGTCGGTCTTTATGCCGCGTTCCTTCGGGCCCGGGGGCATCTGCCCCCCGCAGCCCCGCTAGGGGCTGCTCGGCGTGAGCACCACCCAGGGTAGCCTCGCGCGTGCACGCGCGGGTGGGGGAAGGGGGGGTACGGGGGGGAAGGGGGAGGGGCTAGCCCCTCGTCGCGATGATGACCGCCACCAATAGCAGGAATAGCGCGAGCCCGATCCGAGGATCCATCACTCGATCCGCTGCGGCAGCTTGGCGACAGCCGCCTCGATCTTCTGCACCAGCCGTTTCTCCAGCGCCTGCTCGTCCATGCCGAGGATCTCGCGGACTCGCCTGACCCCTTCGGGACCCTGTAGGGACTTCCACTTGCCGACGGCGATCGACAATAGCTGCTCGCGCTCCTGCTCGGTCAGCTTCCCGTCCTGGCTCGCTTCCTTCATCCGATCGGCCATCGTCTGCTTGACCTCGCCGACGACGTCGAAGACCTCGTCGTTCAATCGAAGCAGGGTGACCTTCAGCTCCTCGTTCTTCACATTCCGGAGGATCGCGGCTTCCAGCTTCCTCGAAGTCCATAGCAGCAAGGCCGTCAGCAGCGGCAGGAAGACCATCACGCCCAGCTCGATCCAGTTCGTCGGCATTTCCATGCGGGCAGGGTACCAAATAGGCCGCGCCCCGACCAGCTGATGCCAGGCGGGGCGCGGTGGACGTTAACCATGCGAGAGGCACGGCGGGGGCAGCACGACGGCTGAACCCATTGACATTATGCGGCGCGGATCGGCCCGGGTCTAGGGGCGGCGCCGTTTCTTCTTCGGGAGCTGCCCGTTGGCGCGTCGCATCCGACGATTCGTCCCGCTGACGCTGCGGAATCCGGCGCGCTGCATGGCGGCGATCTGCCGGAGAGCCTGGCCCGCCACGGTGACCTCTTCCTCGCTGCCGTCGGGCTTTCTGACCCGGACGGTGTGCTGCGAGTCGGAGTAGAAACCGATCTGCGGGGAAGCAGATCGATCTGCTTCCAGGGGGAGCCGCTGCTCGTCCAGCTTCCGCTCCGCCTCCCGCATGGCCACCATGTCAAAGTCTCGTTCTTCCATCACTCCTCGACTTTCCCGGCGTCTTCCTCGACCTCGGCCTGCGCCCGCATCACCTGGACCCTCGCCTCGATCGCCTTGACGCGGGCCTCCTCCTGTGCGGGGGCCTCGCCCGTCGTGTCCGCTTCCACCTTGGCGCCGACCGCTTCGACGATCGATCGCATCGCCTTGAGCGTCGCGGACGAGTCCTCGGCCGTCTTCATCAGGAGCTGGCGATCCTCTTCCGCCGCCACGCGCATCGACTGGATCGTCAGGTAGTTGTTGACACTTAGCCCCGCCACGAGCCCGGCGCCCGCGAGCGTGGCCGCGACGACGACGAGCCGAGTGTTGCGGTTGTCCCGGCGGGTGCGGTCGTTGTCCAGCTCGTTCGAGCGGATGGCCGCGACCAGGTCTCGGAGGACGCCCGTCATCTCGTTCCACGCGTGCAGCAGCTTGTCCGGGTCGACCGTCGGAGGGGGCCTGTCCGACTCGTGAACGGGCGGATCCTGTAGCGACTTCAACCTTCGATCGTGCTCATTCATGGTGGCGTTCCCTCCGCTTCGCTGCCAGCGCCTCGTGCATCAGCTCGTCGCTCCTGTCGATCCCGTGCTCGAGGCCGGTCAGTGAGATGTCGCGGGCCGCTTGCCTTACCTGGAAGGCTGCCCGGTGGTAGGCGACCCGCAGAGCGTCGTGCCGGCTGTCCCTGGCCGGTTCCCTGCTGACCCCGAAAATTGTCCTGACGGCGTCCATGATAGTCATCCGTCCCCCCTCCTGACGAAAGTCAGGACTTCCTCGATCCGATCGTCGTGCTCGCGTATCCTCCTGCGCGTCGCCTCGCCGAGCTCCGCGAGCGCCTCCGCCCCTTCCTTCAGGTCCGCCGCCCGCTCGTCCCGCAGCTTGCGCGCGTCCTCCTGCGCCGCCAGCCGCTCGGCCCTCTCCAGCTTGAGCCACACCAACACGATCGCCGTGACCGCGTAGGGGCCGGCCTTCGTGAGCCAGACCAGGAGCGACGCAGGATCCATCACTCAATGGGCCAATACTTGATCCTGTTGAGGGTGAGGAGCTGGTTGGTCAGCGTCGGGTCGGGGTCGGTGGGCGCGACCCGCAACCCCTCAATCTCAGCCCGGATGCTGACCGGCTTCTCGTGGGTCACTCCTGAAATTGAGAAGTATCGGAAGCCCGTCGTGGGAGCCGGGATCGAAATGGCCACCCTCCTGACCATGGGGGTCCTGCCCGCGACGTTGCTGTTGCCGAACAGCGACCAGGCGGCGTACCCCGTCCCTCCTCCAACGTCGTCATTCAACGCGATGTTGGCCGTGATGTCCCACCCTTGGCAGAAGGCGGGGATCTTGTTCGTCCATGGAGAGAAGTCGTTCCATTGCACGTTGAGCGGCTGGACTGCCGATGCCTCGATCTCGGGCATCACACCGCTGTCCCGCTCGGGTGGATGGATCCATCCGCCTTTCGATCGGGTCTGGTAGAAGGGCGAGCCGCCATTGTCGAACCAGGCGAACCCGACGATCAGCCCGAACCCGCTCGACGAATCCAGCATGCTCATGTGGGAAGGAAGGACGGCACCCGTGCAGCTACCGTCTTCGAGCTGCACGGACTCCGGCTGGAAGCAGTAGATCCCGCACGGACCCACCGGCTCGCGAGGCGAGGCCGTCTGCGAGTACCTCTGCCATCGGGGTAGGGACTCGCTCGACAGGGCCGGGAACATCGCGACGAGCATCACGAGGTCGCCGTTCGACGGCGACAGCCCCGCCGCGAGGTTGTCCGCCGTCCAGAAGATCCCATTGACTGCCGCGCCCCCATCGGGCCCCGTCGTGTTCCCGAACTCGGTCCCGCTGCTGACGGGCGTCGTCCGCTGGTGCTGGGTCACATGCTCGGAGCTGAGCACGCGGAACCCCTTCACGACCCCGCGCGCCGTCCCCGTGATCCTGTTCACGGTCACGACGTTGAAGTTCATAAAGGTGAGTCCGCGCGAAAGCCCCGACCTCTTCGTCAGGTTGTCCCGCTCGCTGATGATCGGGCGCACATCGAAGAAGTCGCAGGTCGAGTATCCTGTGTCGGTCGTCTTGACGAACGCGACCGCGAGGGGGAGCCAGTCCGTGTCGTCCGCTAATCCAGGCGCGCCGTTCCGGACCCGGAACTCCAGCCCGAGCTGCTGGACCTTGTTGATCGAGCTGGGCGAGAATAGCCCGGTGGCGGGATCGTAGATGTCCCGGTTCGATGTCTCGGGCGTCTCGGCTGCCGGCCGGCACTCGAAGACGTCGATCCTCGTCGAGCCCGAGACATTCGGCACGAAGGCCAGCGTTGTCGTCGTCAGCCCGGACTTCGATACAGCCATCACGACGTCGTTGTCGTCCGCCCCGGCGAGCGAGGGGTCCACCGTTATCATCGCCCCGGGATCGATCGTCACGTGCGTGTCGGGATCCGGCCTCACCAGCAGGCCGTTCAGGACCAGGCTGTTGGTGATGAGGTTCTTCGAGCTGGGGACCTCGTATAGCGTGGGCTCTCCGAGCCAGTACCTCGCGAGCTCCATCCGCTCGTCGGCAGCGAATGCCTGCAGCCGGTTGATGTCGCTGCTGACAGCTCGCTCGCGCGTGTTGATGACGATCCTCTTCTGGTTGGGCATTTGGTCCTCCTACGGACACGCAGAGTCGCACCCCACGTCGTCGATGAATAGCACGAAGCCTACCCCGCCCGCCTTCACCCGTTCCAGCTCGTCGTGCAGCGCGGTGTAGGCGGCGGCCGCTTCTACCGGATAGCCGTCGTAGAATCCGACCCCGTCCACCCGGTCGTAGAAGCCGCGGTCGTCGTCGTCGTACGCGAACCCGAAGTCGCCGCCGCCGAGCCGGCACACGCCGACCATGAAGAAGGCTCGCATCTCCAGGAAGTCGAAGTACAGCTTGGTCGCGTCCTGCGGGCGAAGGGATGGGTCCACGTCGTAGGCGAAGTTCCGGTCCGGGTCCTGCGGCGCGTCGTCGCTGGATCCCGCGTCGTAGAAGAACCCCTGAATCCCGTTGCCGTGCTCGTAGAAGCAGCCCTGGCAGCCGAGCGGGAGCAGGATCCTGTTGATGGTCCTAACGATCGCGTTCGGGCTCACGACGTCCGCCGGTTCCTTGACCCGCTTCCGATAGTCGTCGTCGGCCTCGCCCGCCGATCTGTCGACGTTCCGCTCGGCGCCCAGCTCGTCAAGCCATGGACTGCGACCGTCGCTCGGGGACTCCTCGTTCGTGACCGAAATCCCGAGGTCGTCCTCCCATCCGAGGATCCGCCACGTCACGAGCGGGCCCGTCGGGAGCACCGGGTCCAGCTCGACCGCCACGACAGTCGCTGTCGCCCCAGACATAGCCCCGACCAAGACATCGCCGGGGCCGATCGTCAGCGCGGTCCCCAGCAGCTCGGCCGCCAGCTTACCGTTCCCCAACGACCTGAACGTGGCGATGGCGCTGCCCAGCACCTCCAGCTGCTCGTTCTTCGCGAAGGTCCCGGCGATGGCCGTCACCGAGTACAGGCCGACCGTGTCCAGGATCGCTTCGGGGCTCGATCCGCTCCGCACGTCGACGATCCTCCGACGCTGACCAGGAGATGGGGCCGGGCCGTCCGCGATCTCCAGGTATTGTCCGATCTGCCTGGGCGTCACGACGTCCGGATCGGCGGGCATGCGGAGGACGTTCCCTGCGATCAGCTCTGCATTGTCGTTCCCGAACGTGCGCCCGAGCTGTTCGATGCGGATGAGCGTGTCGGGCAGGGGGAGATTGTAGGCGGCTCCCTCGCGCTCGGATTCGTAGGGGGCCAAGATTGGGCCGCGCTCGCCGGAACCGACGGTCGTTGTCTCGCTTAGTAGATAGCGCCTGCCCGTCACGACCTCGACCGCGCCGTCCTTCCCGAAGTCATCGACGACGTGCAGGATGACCAGCCCCTTCTGAAGCACAACCGGGAGCTTGGTATCGGAACTCGACCTCGCGACGGACAGGTCGCCTTTCGCCACGCGTCCGCCGCTCGCCGGCTCATCCGTCTGGCCCGACCACGGGCAGATGAACATCGCCTGCGTCACCCGGTCGACCATCACGCTCGCGCGGGCAAACTGCTCGTGCGCCTGCTCGATTGCCTCGAATCCGGAGTCTTCCGGGTTTTCCAGGAATGGCTGATGGTATCCGGGGTCGGTGACTCCTACCCACAGCGCCGTGATTTCCTGCCGCGTGAGCGGCCCCCGCTTGACTTCAGGCATCAGACCGTCACCACGTTCTCCAGCCTGGTCCGCAGGGTCCTCCCGGAGTCGGGGATCAGGTCGCCAGCAGGCTCGACGATGCTACCCTCGGTCGGGATCAGCCCGTCCGTCCTGTAGCGAGCGAGGACCGCGCCCAGGTCGTTTTTGAGCAGCGAGGAGTTGACCCCGAGCGAATTGACGAACGACACGATGGCGGCCCGGATTCGGTCGACCAGGCCGGTCGTGTTGACGCCGGCGCGGAAGGTCAGGTCCAGCTGGATGTCGATGATCTGCGGGATGCTCCCGACCACGGAGACCGGGATGCCGCCCGCCCTGTACTCCAGCAGGGCGTCCTGAACCGTGTCCGCCAGCGCTGCGGACGCGACCCCCGAGCTGTCCGCGATGAATAGCTCGACGATCCGGACCGGCTCCCCGTCGTCCTCGTCGATCGGCTCGAACGCGCTGGCGGACTCAACGCCCGCCACCGTCCGCGCGCCGAACTCGATCGCCTGCAAGGTCCCGCGCCTGACGGATCCCCAGAAGTCCCGGATTCGCTCGCGGTAGATGTCGTCGTCCTCGACCTCCTCGCCGCCTGCCGTGCGCTCGTCGTTGTTCACCTGGAGCGTGGGGTCGAACAGGTCGCCGACGCGGTCGACGCGTCGGATCTGGTTGGCCCCGACCTGGTACTCCTTGCCGGCCTGGACGGCCCGGACGAACGCATTCGCGGACAGGTCGCTCGCGCCGAAGACCGCGTCCGTGATCGTCACGAACTCGGTGCCGACCAGGGTGATCAGCTTCCTGCCCGCCTGGATCGTCCCGCCGCCGAGCGCCGCGCTCGTCCGGAAGAACCGCACGGTCCCGAGCGCCGCGGCCGCGCCGTTGCGCGGCAGCTGGTAGCGGTCCTGCCCGTAGCGGTCGAGGTCCTCGCCCTCGCCGCCGTCGAGCAGCAGGGCGCTCACCCGCTCGGTCAGCTGTCGGCTGACGGCGTGGGCGCAATAGGACTGGCTGCCCACGAACAGGTTGATGTCGGTGCCCTCGACGTCGACCAGCGTCGGCTCGATGCGCTTCGCCCTGGACACGACATAGCGGCGTCCGATCTGAAAGAAGTCGAGACGGTTGAGGATCTCAGCCATTGGTTTCCTCGGTCGGGCTGAAGGCGATGGGGACCGCCATGTTCGCGGCCTTGCCGATGTTGGTCTTGACCCTGATCCGGTAGAAGGCGACCCCCTGGGTCGTCATCTCGACGACCACCTTCACCGCGACCGTCTCCGGCTCCTGCCGGATCTGGTCCTCGGCATCGGCCGCGAGAGACTGGCGAAGCGCCGGGCGCGCCAACCGCTTCACGCTGTCGGGGATCAGGGTCCCGTACCCCGGCAAGTGAGCGAACCTGTTCTTCTTGGTGAGGAGCCTGCGGAACACCCGCTTCTTGTACGAGGCGAGCCCCTCGTCCGTCGCGACGTCGCCGGTCTCGTCGTACCGGTACGTCGCGAAGAAGTCGTCCGGCAGCGTGCTGGCCTCCGGCAATGGGTCGAACAGTGCGTCCCCCGTCTGCGGGTTCGCGATGTCCCTCGAAGTAGGCGCGAGCTCCGGGAGCGGGGAAGGCAGGCCCTTGAACAGCCCAAAAAACTCGACCTCGCGGACCGCCAGCTCCTGGCAGTCGGTCCCCAGGATCCCATTGACCTCGACGATGTACCTGGCGGGCCATGGCGAGAAGGGTCGGTCCACCCACAGGTCGACCTCCTTCGGCCTACCCAGGACCGGGTTCGCCAGCAGCGGCAGGACCGGCCTCACCTCCAAGCCATCGATCCCCACAGTCCCGGCGACGACCGCCACGCTGTAGCGCTCGATGTCCGCCCCGTCGCCCCGCTCGAGCAGGTTCCGGAACAGGACGTCCTGGCTGAAGAAGAGTCGGACGACGTTCTCGCGCCAGGCCAGCGCTCGGACCAGGCACAGCCCGGCTTCCTGGTTGCCATCGCCCCATCCTTCGTCACCCCAGCCGACCGCCCATCCGCCCTCCGAGAATGTGCAGTCGGCGGGCGTCGCGGACAGGTCTATCGGAAGCGGTCCGAAGACTTGGGCGGGCATGCCGACAGTCTACACGACGGCACCGGGGCCAGCTAGCCGAACTCCGGGTCGGCCTCGGGATCGATGTTGCTGACGCGCTTCCCGAAGCCCTCCGCCTCGAAGTCGAATGGGTTGGACAGGTCGCAGTTGAGTCCGAGGAAGAACGAGAGGTTCGGCGGGATCGGAAACGGCGGGAAGCCCGGGATGCTGAACGACAGGCTGAACACGAACTGCGGGAAGCCGAAGCCGCAGATGCTCGGCCCGCTCGGCGACGGCTCGAATCCGATCTCCGCGTCAGCAGATGCCTGCTGGTCGAGGGATGGGGCGTCGGGAGGAGGAGGCGATCCCATGTCAGCCTGCCAGCAGCCCCGGGCAGCCGAGGCCCGGCGCGATCTGCCCGGTCGTCGGAGACGCGGGCGGCTTGGGTGGGTGGGCGGCGAAGCCCGAGAAGACGGCCGCCTGGGTTAGCGGGAAGGACGCGTAGGAGCCGCTCGACAGGGCCGCCGCGAAGACTCCCGCCAGGATCGGGTCGGCGAGCGTCGGGGTCGTGGCGGGGACGAACGCCCCCACGGATATGGCGAAGGCCGCCAGGATGTTCGCGAGCGCCTCGGTCGTGACCAGATGCTCGGCCGCCTCGGATCCGCTCGCGGAGATCGCCAGCGCACCCGGCACCTTCCACAGGTTGGTCCCGGACTCCCCGAAGGTGAGCAGCGTGTCGGGCCCGACCTGGAGCGTGAACTGCGAGTCGGTCCAGTTGATCTGTAGGATGTGTTCGGGGGGGCTCTCATCGCTGCTCGGCCCCTGCACCGTGAACTGGTCCGCGTCCATCCCGAGCACGACGTTCTCGACGCCCTTCAGCGTGATGACACCCGCCGCGTCCAGCGAGATGAAGCCCTCGCTCAGTGCGGACCGCAGGAGGATCGGGCCCGCGAACTCCTCGACGTAAGGGGTCCGGCGCCGACGAAAGGCGAAGCCGTTCTCCTTCGGGTCCTGCCCCGCCACCGACTCGAACGGGAACTTGTCCAGCCGGTTGTTGAGTTTGCCGAGGATGACCCCGCCGGCCCGCTCGTCGCCTTCGGGGATCACGACGATGACCTCGTCCCCGACCACCAGCGGGTTCCACTCGCCCTCCCCGTCGCCGGCGAGCATGCTCGCGACTCGGCACATCACGGGGACCTTCGACGGCTCCAGCGTCACGCGGACGAGCGGCTGCCCCTCGTCCTCGTCGAAGACCACCGGCTCGGGGACGTCCGGATTATCGCCCGCCGTGACCAGGCCGAAGCTGACCCACTGCCGAGGATCGATCCCAGGCTGCGAGAATGCCTGCGCCGCGGTCATCTGATCGAGCGGCTTCCGCGGCCGCCTGTGCCCGTAGCGGGCCACCTAGACTCCTCCCCCCACGTCCTCGACCACGACGTCCACCGGCTGGGCGCCCGCCGAGTCGGTGGGCTCGATCTCCTCGCCCTGTGGGAGCTCGGCGTCGGCCCTCACCTCGATGTAGTTCGTACACTCGAAGTCCAGCGTCACGCCCTCGGCCTCGTAGTCCCAATCGATCCCGAACGAGCGGACCCGGAACGTCGACTGCACCCCGATGTTCGAGACGGCCTCCTGGTACGCGTCCGCGAAGTCCTGCGGGAAGCCGAGCGCCTGCAGGAAGTCGCTCGCCTGGGTCCGCATCTTGGCGGCGATGTCCTCCTGCGTCGTCTCGCCTCCCTCCTCCGAATCGATCCCGGTCCCAACCTCGACATCGATCGGATCTCCCGGCCTGACGTCGAGCGCGTCCGGATCCAGGTTCCCTCCACCGAAGCTGGCGAGGTTCTTCGTGACGAAGCGGCTCTCCAGCTCCTGCCGACCAATCTGCTCGTACAGCTGCTGCGCCACCACCCGCAGCGTCTCCTCGTCGCGGATGCCGGTCACGCGGAGGACAGTCCACTTCTGGTCCGAGCTGTCGCCAGGCTGCAGCGACTTCTGCCGCTTGTCCTTCTCGGGAAAGCGAACCACCAGGGTCTTCTTCTCGCCCGTGTCGTACGACCTGACCTCGATGTTCTGGGGGTCGAACCGCGCGAACTTCCGACGAAAGCTCAGCTCGGCGAGGTTGTGCCCGTAGACGTAAAGGCGGTTCAGAAGGGTCGTCCCGCTCGGGAGGTTGCGGCCGGTGAAGGGGTCGTCCGGCCTCCCGCTGAAGGCCGCGCCGAGCAGGGTCCTCGGTCGCTGTAGGATGACGGTCGTCCCCTCGAACCGGATCGATAGCCCGAGCGCCCCGGCGACGTCCGTCAGATAGTCCCACACCTTGAGCTGCGAGCTGCCCCCCTTGCTGGCGGCCGGGCCCAGCTTGGGCTGGTACGCCGTCTTGTTGAGCGCATCCGCGAACACGGGGGGATCGGAGCCCGCCGGCAGGTAGCTGACCGACAACCCGCGGAACTGGGGGTAGTTCGACAGGTAGCGGGCGAACGCCTCGTCGATCGGGATGTCGGGATCCACCGTCAGCTTCGGGCCAGCATTCTGCTCGAGCAGCAGCCGCGTGTTGTCGGTGCACTCCAGGTGCACGACCGGGACGTCCGACTCCCCCCACATCAGCTCCCAGTCGTCGACCCATCCCTGGAAGCGGAGGTTCGTCCGTCGCTTCCCGTTCGAGTCCGTGTACTCCTCGGGGATCGTGTTCCACGGGAAGGGCTGGCCGCTCGGCGTCGCGTCGCTTCGGACCTCACCCTGGATCCCGCGCTGGAAGTCCGCCGCCGGCACCGTGCCGATGAACGCCTCGACCGCGATCGATCTGATAACCCGTGGGTCCAGCGGGAGATCGCGGTAGTAGATGTCCATCGAACAGGTGTCCGCCGTCCGGATGCCGTTCAGCATGACCTGGCAGGTCCTCGGGATGATGCCCTCGATCCCGAATGTCCGCTTGTCGCTCGACTCGCGCTGCTGCTGGGGCGATCCGAGGGCGCTCGGGTCGTCGCCCGGCGCCAGCAGGAGGAACGAGCCGTCGTCCTGCCTCTGCACTTCCAGCGACGGGCTGCTCGCCTTGTCCCCCTTGCCCCGACGGATCGTTGTCGGACGCTCGGGCGGCTCGGGCGTGTCGTCCTTGCCGAAGTCCTCCAGCCGTATGATCAGGCGCACCCTGCACCCGGGATAGTATTGCTGGAGCGGTTCGTCCCTCTGCGGCATCCGCTAGACCCTGTCCTTCGACTGGACATCCAGCACCGACCGGACGGGAACCACGATCGGGACGCGCGGAGGCTTGATCTGGTAGGAGGGGAACCCATTGACCTTGGCGAGCTCCGCGCTCAGATCCTCCCCGTAATACTTCTTCGCGATGCTGAAGAAGGTGTCGTCCTGGCGCGGAACATGAATCGCCAGAATCTCGTTCGGCTTCGCCTTGGCCGACGAGGAGCTGGTCCCTAGTCCACCGCCTCGGGAGTTGGCCGCCCGCTTCCTGCGGATCGTGGCCGAAAACTCGATGCTGCTGTCGGCGACGCGATCGGCGCCGTCCTGGGTCTCGCTGAAATACTTCCCCGTCTTCATCAGGTTCGAGACCTTGGCCTTTGCCGTCTGGGCTTCGGGCCCCTCGCGGGACAGCTCGTCGGCGAACTGCGCGGCGACGGAGGTCGCGTTTATCGCGACATCGAGGCCCCGGTTCGCGATGGCTGACGGCAGCTCCTTCAGGTCGATGACGAGGTCGCCGAGCTGCTTGAAGCGATTGGAGATCGCGTTGGCGCTCCGGGCGAAGTCATCCACCAGCGCCAGCGGGGCGTTCGTGAACGCCTCCAGGTCGCCCAACCGAAAGCGGTTCGGCGGGTCGGTCCTGATGGGTGCCTGGATCGCCGCCACGGCGGCGGCCGCCGCGATGATGTTCGACCTGGACAGGGCGATGAGGTCCTCCCCCTTCGAGCGGATGACCTTGCGCTGCTGCTCGCCCCTGCCCGCCCAGTCGAAGGTCATCCGCCAGTGGATGTCGTCCATGCGGTCCGGGTTGAACTCGAACTCGGTCAGGCGCCCGATGCGCGTGACCTTGAACTCGCGCGGCAGCTGCGAGCCGTCCGCCAGCTCGATCAGGCTCTCGTTGTTCCATGTCACCCGGAGGAGCTGGCCGCCCCGTCTGAGCAGCTCGAATATCTGCACGAGCGTGTCGGGGAAGACGACCGTCTGGTTGGCGCCGCCTGCTTCGGCGAAGCCGCAGGGGGACGATGCCAGCTTGGTGGTCGTCCACTCGCCCTCCCAGCTGCTCGGCATCTCCTGCGGACCCAGGACCTGCTGCGTCGCCTCGGGGTTGCCCGCGTTCCACTGCGTGACGACGTTCTGTAGCCCGGCCCATCCGGCTCCCTGGAAGGGTAGGCCGGAGCCCACTAGCTCAACCCTGCGCTTGGTCCCGGTCAGCTCCTCGACCGTGACGGCGCTCGCTGGAGAGGTCGCCACCGTCCGAGCCTCCTAGACCTCTCAGGCTCCGCCAGCGACCTTGTTCGCCCACATGCTCATCGCGTCGCCCTGCGGGTTCATCGACCCGGACGACGGCTTGTTCTGACCCGCGATCTGCTTGGCCTCCTCGACCCTGCTGCGGATCCGCTCGACGTGTTCCTTGACCTGCATGCCGGCCTCGGCGAGCGCCTGCGCGTCCTCATCCTTCGCGGCCTTGTCGGCGAGCTCCCAAAACTTCTCGCACTCGTCGATCATCTTATCGACTTCGCCCATCACCTTCTCAACGCCGGCCGGGTCGCCCCCGACGTCCTCGTTCTCCTTCGCCTGCTCGAGCAGCCCTTCCAGCTCGCTGCGCAGGGTTTCGGCCTCGGCCTTCTCCGCCTCGACCTGGGTCAGAAGCGAGTCGTAAGTCTCGGTCCCCGCCGCGACCTCGGAAGCCTGCTGCTCGGGAGACTCGCCCGCCTCGTCTTCGAGTGTCTCGGCCTCGCCTTCCTCGTGCTCCTCCGTCTCCCCGGCCTCGCCCTCTGCGGAAGCGACGAGCGCCTTGACCTCGTCCTCGCTGAGAGAGTCCAGCACGTCGACGAGCGCCTCGGGAGATCCTCCCCCGCCCCCGCCGCCTTCGGCCTCGGCTCCGTTTTCACCCACCAGTCCAGGCATGATCGGCATCGTCATCGTTCGGTTCTCCTGTCGGCTCGCTCCTGAAGGCTACCACGCACCCGCGGCGCCCGAAAGTCAGTACCCGAAGGGCGTCGTCGTCCGCGCCTGATAGCGGCGCTCGGCGGACCTGGCGATGTCGCGCTGGAAGACGATGGCCACCCGGTCCGGATCCTGGTCGCGGAAGTCCTGCTGGATCTTGAAGGTCTGGCCGCCCGACATGTGGATCTTCGGGGCCTTCGGCCCTTCCTTCGCGGCGGCCTCGATCTTCTCCTCGGCCTTCGCCGCGTTGCGCAGGCGCTCGGCGAACTCCTTCGAGTATTGCTCCATCTGCGATGCCAGCTCGCTGAACCCGGCCGCCGACATGTCGGCACTCGCGATGAACGCGTCCTGCAGATGGGTCGCGCCGCCGAGCAGCTTGGCGATGAACTGGGCGCGTCCCGTCTGATCGGCATTCATCGCGACATTCCAGGCCGTACCGAGGGACATCGCCGCGTTCAGGTATGTCTCCTCGTTCTCGGCCGCGAACTGCTTGATCATCTCGTCGGCGGCGGCCTGGGTGTACTTCCCCTCGGAGACCTGCTTCTTCATCGTCTCCGTGTACTGCTGGGTGATGGCCTCCGCCTTGGCCGTGGCGTCGACCATGTTCTGGAAGTCCTGGACCAGCTCGCGGTTCTTCTGGTGCATCGCCATCAGGCCGTCCGTGTAGGACCGCATCTGCCGCTGGGTCATGCCGAAGGCGTCGGCCTGCTTGACCAGCTCGTTGGAGACATGCTGGAAGTGCGCGACCTCTTCCGCCGACAGCCGTCGATGGGCCTCGACCCCGCCCGCCTTCTGCGTCGCCTCGAACCTCTTCATAAAGTCCATCCGCGCGCCGGCGTCCCCCCGCTCGTTCGACAGCTCGGACTGCAGCCGGACGTACTGGTCGACCGCGAGCCCGAAGGATGCGACCGCCGCGGCGAAGGCCGCGATCGTGGCCGCGCCCCCGGCCGCCCCCGCGAGGGCCGCGCCACCGATCTGCGTGCCCCCCGCCCCCATTTGGTAAAGGCCTTTCGCAGCCTGTGCCGCCGGGGCCACGACAGGCGCTGCCATCCTGGCCCCGAACGCGATGGCGATGGCCTCCTTGTTGGCGATGATGAAGTCGACGACCCGCTTGACGGTGGACATCGCGTCCAGGATGTGCTGCTTGAACTCCTCGCCGTGGGTTCGCAGGTACTCGAAGCCTTCCTTTATCTTGTCGGCAGCCTCGACCACCCACTTCGCGACCTCGCGCCCCATCGTTCGGGCGAACGCGCGCAGCTCGGCCTTGCTCTCCATGAACCGGTCGCGCAGGTCCTCGAACACCGGGATCAGCTCGTCCAGGACGGGCTCCCCCATCGTCTCGAGGAACTGCTTGCCCATCTCCTGCATGCTCGTCAGCAGGTCGGTCATCGTGGGCTTGGCCGTCGCGAGGTTGTCGGCCAGCTTCCCCGTCGCGTATTCGAGGCGCTCCAGGCGCTCGGCCTGCGTGAGCTCCTGCCATTCCTTCGTGACGTCCTTGATGTTCTCCGCGAAGATGCCGGTCCCGCGGAGCAGGTTGAAGACCGCCGACTCGGTAGAGAGGAAGCCGGCCCCCATCTTACCGAACTGTGCGCCGAGCTCCTGCACGCTCAGCCCGGTCACGTTGGCGACGACCGTCAGGTCCTCGATGTTCTTCTTCGCAGTCGCGTAGGCTTCGCTCGAACCTCCCAGGAAGGTGATGATCGCGTTGTGCCCGGCGAGGATGTCGTCCCGCGACTGCCCGATCGTGATGGCCAGGTCCTCTATCTCGTCGTGCAGCGCCTCCGCTTCGCGCCTCGCGACCATCCACGGCATCCCCTCCATACCCGCCTTGAAGCCGGCGAGGGCCTGTTCGGCGTCGTGCACCCCGGAGGCCATCGTCACGATGGCCGTCCCGTAGTTGTAGGCCCCCTTCACCATCTCCGTGAAGTTGACCGCGGCGGTCATGGCGACGAACTCCTTGACGAGGTCGCCCGTCCCCTGCTTCACATCGTCGACCGACTCGTTCAGCTCCTCGAAGCCGTCCCTGATTTCGTCGAGTATCTTCGACGCGGCATCGTCCAGGGTCAGTTTGGTTTTGACTTCGGTCGCCATCTACATCCACTCGTCCTCCGCCCTACGCGAGAGGTCACTCTCACCAGGCGGCGCCTCCTTCTTGAGAAAGTCCAGGGTCAGCTCAACGAACCGATCCAGCTTCCCCTGCGTCCACGAGTCTGTGTCGTCCACGGGCTGCCGCAAGTAGCGCGCGACGAACGCCTGCATCCACTCGATGGCCGCGAGCCACTCGTCGACATCGGCCTCGCTCGTGGCGAATGCCGTCCAGAACTGCGCCGCCTTCGGCCCGAAGTGGAAGGGGCCGAAGGCGAGCAGCCGCTGGTCTGCAACGAAGGGGTCCAGGGTCCATCCGGCCTCGTCGTATCTCAGGCCCCCGTGGTTCTGACAGCGATGCAGCTCTCGAAAAAACGTTTCGTCTCCTCGCGCCCGAGCTGATGGGTCTGCAGGAAGACCTTGTTCATCAGCGAGCGGACGCGCTCGCCGACCTCGCTCCACCAGACCTCGATGTTGCCGGGTCCCGGCGTTCCTTCCCACGAGCACTTGTGCCCGTCGACGGCCCGGATCATCTGCTTGGTCATCTCGTCGATGACTCGATTCGGGTCCGACTGCGCCCGCTGTAGGCTCAGCTTCTTGTCCCCGACGTTGATCTCCCAGCAGATGCACTGCCGCCACAGCCCCTCCTCGCCCTCGATCGGCTCGCCCTTGTGAGGGGCCGAAGTCCAGCTCGAAGGGAACCGCATGAAGATGGCCTGGACTCCCCGCGGGAAGCGGAGGTCGGGAGGCAGCACCACCCACGGCGGGGCCCCTCCCGCCCGCGCCTCCGGCACGCCGAGGGCGGGTTCCTCTGCGTCCTTCTTCTCCCGCTCCTCTTCCTGGTCTCCCTGCTCGAGCGGCAGCTCCTCGACTTCGAGGCTCTGCTCGCTCGGCTCCATCGCTTCTTGAATCGTCGTCATGGTCGCTAACTCTCCTCCCTTGGGTTGAAGCGACCCCCCAGACCGAGCGTAGGAGGAGCCCCGACCGTCGCCGCGGCGCCGCCCAGCCCGGGGAGTCGTGCTCGCCGGCTACAGGATCGATTCCAGCTTGTAGGGCCGCTTCCCGCACCGGAACTCCATGCGCGGCCTGACGTAGTCGCCGCGCGAGGGGACCGCCGTCGGGACCGGTCCCCAAAACACATTGGTGTAGGTGTAGGTCACCGAGTCCCCGTTCGGATAGAAGTCCGTCCGGATGACATTGAACTGGACGTCCGGGGTCCGGCGCTGCGCCCTGTCGATGATCGCCTGCACGAGGTCGTTCCAATCGCCTCGCGTGACGTGGAACTCGAAGTCGCCGCCGAAGCCGTTCAGAATCTCGTCGAAGCGGTTCACCACCTCGCCGAGGTAGCCTTCTTCCTTCAGCTCCAGCGCGACCTGGTCGTTGAAGGTGCTGATACTGTCGATCGAATTGACGACGTTGCCGCCCCGCACCACGCGGACGCTCACTTCCTGGCCTTTTAGTCTCTGGTCGGGCATCTCCTAGACTCCTCTGGTGGGCTCCTTCTCAGGCGGCCTCGGACACGTCGACCGACTCGCCGATGGTCGTGTCGAGCACGATGACGTCGAGGCTCGGCAGCGTCCGGACCTTGATGATCACGCGGAACACGCCGGCCGCCAGGGCGTCGGGCGTATTGCCCGTCACCCCATCGAGGAAGTAGTCGTCGATCCTCTGGAGGCTCGGGTTCTCGGTCGACTTGAGCCCATCGAGGAATCCCTGGATCTCCCCGACCACCTCGCCGCGCCGGTTGGGCGTGCTCAGCTTCTTGACGAACGCCTTCATTCGCGTGGCGATCGAGTCCTGGATGAAGTCGGCCATGCGCCGGCGCGCGATGTTGCGCAGGTTCGGGAAGACCGAGGGGTTCACGCTCGTGACGCCCGACTGGATGATGGCCGTCCCATCGTCCATGCGCAGGGCCGCGATGCCTTGCCGGCGGAACGCCTTGTAGTCGCCGATGCGCATGTCCTGGACGTCCGCGTTGTCGCGCTCGATTCCCAGGACGTTCGTCATGAAGTCCGTGAGCTGCCCGGGATTCTCCTCGGGCGGAAGCTGCGACATCACGCTCGCCACCCAGGTGTCGAAGCCCGTGTCAATGATGCCGTCCGCCGTGAATCCGTCGCCGCCCGCCACGCCGCGCTCAGCGATCTGCGGGAGGAACGTCTGCGCGCCGGGGAAGGCGTACACCACGCGCTGGTCGCGGTAGGCACCGACGCCGGGCTGGGCCGCTGTCGAGAGGGCGACGGACCGCTTGGTCTTGAGCGGGGGCCGCATGACGGCCATGCGCCCTCGGAGACCCTCGGCGCTCGCCTGCAGGGCGTTCGAGCGGAGCCGCACCCGGACCGCATTGGACTGCCGCGCGGACACGATGATGTTCGTCTCCCGGCTGACCTTGTTGGCGTTCAGCGTCGCGTCGATCGCCGTCACGTATGCCGCGTCGAGCTGGGCCTCGGTGAGCGCCGCAGTGAGCGGGCCAGTGTTGATCGCGCTCCAGGCGTCGGCGCCGAACGCGAACGGGACCACCGTCACGGCCCCGACCGCGGCCGCGGGAGTCGTCCCGTCGTCGACCGCCGGCCGCACGTAAGCCTGGTAAGGGCCGGGGTTGTCCTCGGTGACCGAGACCGTCCGGGCCACGACCCACTCGTTCGCCGATCCATCGCGCACCCTGGAGCCGGCCGGGATCGTGTCGTCCACGCCCACGAAGGCGTCTCCCTCCGCCGTGATGTTGAACCCGAAGGCAGTCGCCGCCGTCCCGCCCACGACCTGGATGGTCCGGGTGGTCCCGCTGGTCGAGGTGTTCGATACCCTGATCTGGTCGGAGGAGTCTCGCTCGACCAGTAGGCTCGCGCTCGCGGCCTCGATCACAGTCTTGGCCTCGGTGAACGTCACCTGGTCGATGTCCGACACATTGCCGGTGCCCGCCGTCGTCCCCGCCACGAATCCGAGCGCGGTCGTCACGGCGAGGTCGACGCTTTCCAGCTTGACGTTCCCGCCGGTGCCGCGGACGCGCCCGACGAGCCGGGTCACATCGCCGCCCTGGTCGCTCGCCGCCGTGTATCCGAGGGCCGCATTGATGCGGTCGATGGCGAGGGCCTGGGTCGTGTCGGTGCTCAAGAAGAACACCTGGACCGGGCCGATCTGGTTCGTGGTCCCCTCGTCGATCGTGATCGTCATCGACTCCCCGCCGGCGAAGCCCGTCGGGTAGCTGCCTGCCGCGCTGTCGAGGGTGGCGACGGCGCCGTTGAAGGTGACGAAGGTCGGGCTCGTCCCCGTGCCGCTCGCGGTGTCGAGCGCGTTGTACCCGGTCAGGGTCGTGAGCAGCGCGTCGATGGAGTCGATCGTCACGTTCCCGGCCGTGCCCGCGGCGCGGCTGCTGATCCGGGTCACGCCCGCGCCCTGGTCCGATGCCAGGACATCGCCGAAGAGGACGTTCAGCTCGTTGATGAGGTCGGCCTGCGACAGCGCCCCGGCCACCGCCGTGAAGGTGATCGTCTGCGCGAGGGGAGTCCCCGAGTCCACCGTGACCTGCATCTGCTCGCCGCCCGTCATCACCTGCGGCGAGGTCCCCGCGGCGCTGTCGAGGTCGGCGACCGTCGCCGTGGACGCGTTCTGGTCGAGGTCGATCGACAGGTACCAGCCGGGCTCCAGGTTCCAGTTGAAGTCGCTACTGCCGACGACATTGGCGAGCCGAGTAAACGACACCTGCCCGACCGTCGTGTCGACGCGCGTGACGATGAGCCGGCGGAACCTCTTGTTTGCGGCGGCGACGAATCCGTTTCCATTCCAGTATTCGTCCACCAGGGCGTTGTCGGCGCGTCGAGCCCGAGCGCTCGGGTTGTTCCCTCGCACCCCATCGTAGCTGTAGCCGAACCCGCCGAACTGGGTTTGGAAGTCGTTGCCGCTAAAGACCTCCACGGGGTCGTCGAAGCAGCCGTCCTCGAACTCTCCGACGAGCAGGACCGTGCCCGAGCCGAGCCCTGTGATGCTCGCGGGCGGGTCGCGGTCGATGATGACCACGCCCTCGATCGCGGTCAGTTCCTCTAGTCCGGGGTCGAATCGGAACCTGCGAATGAAACCTGCCATGTGTCGTCGCTCCTCGTCGTCGCTCTGCTGAAGGTTAACACTTGCCGGCCCCCGTTACGAGTCCTCGTCGGGGCAGGGCCGTCGCACCCCGAAGACTGTGCCATTGAGGTCCAGGTAGTAGTTGCCGTCGAAGATGTTGTCGTCGTTCGGACCGCCCCCGAAGTCCACGATGGGCGGCTGCATCGGGACGGCCGTGACCGGCTGAACCTCGTTGATCCTCATCTCGACGAACAGGTGGGCCCGTCGACGATTCCGAACATTGTCGGGCTCGTCCAGGTACATCGTCTCCTCCAGCGAGAAGGACGCCGGGATCCCGTAGTATCCGGGGACGTGCAGCTGGATGCGCGAGCTGGTCATGCTGCCGCGCAGCGCGGCGGTCAGCCCGGCGACGATCGCTCGCCTGAACGAGTGCTTGTGCGCCATCACCTCGATCGTCACCCGCTCGACATAGTCCGACAGCCGGAGGAGCCCGGTGCCGGGGCCCGCCTTCCCCTCGCTGCCAGGGACGAACTCCGGCGGACCAAGGCCGTAGTATTCGTGGAAGCCCTGGCCGTGGACGATACCGATCGCCGGGAACTCCAGCCTGTGGACATCGTCGGGCTGGTAGACGTGGACCCGCTCGCGGGGGATCCGGAACTTCTGGGGCGGCGCGTTCTTCTCCATCGTGCGTCGGAATGTCAGACACGACATGTACAGCGCGAGCCGCTCCAGGGCGAGGTCCCTCGCGTCCTTGTCGGGCAGCACGGGGGGAGGCCGCGGCGGCCACACCGTCCCCGCCGCGACGCCGACCAGCAGGCTCCTCGGGTCGACCGCCATCAGCCGATCTCCTTCCGGACTTCGCGGCCCACTTCCTCGTCGATGATTCGGGGGAGGTCCTCGTCGACCAGCTGCTTCAGGATCTGCATTCCGCCGCCGCTTCGCTGGTTGAAGAAGCCCCGCGACTGAGCCGCCTTGGCGACCGCCCACGCGACCTCGACGGCATCGTCTTCGTCGTCGGCGAGCCCCTTCCGCATCGCCCACTCGGCTAGCGCCTGGAGCATCGCGGTCCCGATCTTGACGTTCTCGCCGCGGACCCCGAACTCGATGAACACGGCGTGGGGCTCATCATTGTAAAGGGTCGCCCCGTCCGCCGGCTCGTGGGGGTCCACCTTCCATCCCGCCCGGAACAGCCCACGGTCAACCGGCACGGGCGAGCGCGAGGGGACGATGCGCGTCGTGATTTCCATCAGGCCACGATAGGCGGCGGACACCAGCCCTCGCTTCGCCGCCTTCTGGAGCTTGCCCTTCATCGCCTGGAAGTAGGCGGGCGCTTCCGAGAGGTCGATCGTCACGTCCGCCATCAGACGTCGTCCTCCGTGGCGTAGCTACGCCCGAACCGGGAGGGCTCCTCCTCGGCCTTCTCCAGGTTGACGGCGAAGTACAGGCTGCCCTCCTTGCGACTCGGGCCCCCCATCAGTCGATAGCGCTGCACCGATCCCGGGTTGTCGCCTCGTCCGTCGTCCTGCAGCAGGTAGTAGAAGTCGACCTTGCGGTCGTCCTTCGGCTCGGATCGGGTCCCGTCGACGGCCCGTCCGATCGTCGCGCGGGGCGCCTGTAGCTCGGGCGAGCGACCCGGGATGACGATGCCCGTCAGCTGGTCCCGCGTGTAGGCGCCGGCGCTGATCTGGTCCACCCGGATCGTCCCGTCATAGGTGACGCCCTGGGTGTAGGGTCGGCGCTGCACCGCGGTCCTGTCGGACACGCGGGGCGTCGGCAGGAGCTCGATCTTGGCGAGCACCTCTTCGCGCCCTTCTCCCCGTTCCTCTCCTGTCCACCGGGTCCAGACGAGAAACACCCGCTTCGATCGGAGGCCGAAGCGGGTGTAGAACTGCCGCAGCCTGTCGGCCGTGCGCGTGAGGCGATGGGCAAGCGTGCCTTTCGCCGCCTCGGGCCCGGTCAGAGGCCGCGGCCTGGGCACTTATCCCCCGTCTTCCGGCTCGGGCTGCTCCGCTTCCGGAGCCGGCTCGGGCTCCTGCTCGGGGCAGCTGCACTCCTCGCACTCTTCGCACGGCTCGCATGCGGCGGGCTCGGGCTCGGGAGGCGCCGACGCCATCCCGTCGAGCACTTCCTGCTTGGCGCCGACGATCGCCTTGACGAACGGGTACACGTCCTCGTGCGCCTTGCAGATGTCCTCGATCGTCACTCCCTGCGGGAGATCCTCGGGATGCTCTCCGAAGGCCGCCTCGCATGCGGCCCGCGCCGCGTCGTTCACGCTACGGACGACGGTACGTCTGGCAGTCGGGTTGCACCCGGCAAGGACGGCGATGGCCAGCGCAACGAGGCAAAGTCTGATGTTCTGCATGAATCGGTTCCTCCTATCACTGGACTCTGGCGTTCACGCTCGGGCCCCCCGATCCCCACCTCTTGTCGAACGGGTTCCGGTAGGCACCGAGAAGGTTGCACAGGCTGTTGACCCAGTAGTCGTACCTCTGCGTGAGCTGGTACTGCTCACGGTTGTTGACCGTGATCTCCCCCAGGCTCTCGACAGCCAGCAGCTCGTGGTCGAAGACCATCTGCTCCTCCAGGCTGTCGAGGATCTGAAGGTGGCGGCGCACCTCCGGAAGCGCGACCTCCAGCACCCGGTTCATCGCGCCCTCGATGATGAACTGCGTCTCCACCGAGGCCGGCGTACCGAGCACGAAGGTCGCGGCCTCCGCCACGTTCAGGTAACCCGCGTGGTGTCGGACCTTGACCTTCTCGTGCTCGGTGAGGGGCACCGCCTGAGACCTTCCCTCCTCCTGCTATCGGAGGTCGCCTTCGAGCCGCTCGAGCAGGATGCCCTGCTGTCGCAGCTTCTCCGGATTGTAGTTCAGGGTGTCGATGACCTTGCCTTCGCGCATCAGGGTCCGTCCGCCTGCCGCCGAGATCCGTCCGCCGCGAACGACGCGGTAATACTCGATCGGCTTCGGCTTGGACTGCTGAGCGGCTGCTCGCTGCTCGGCCGTGCGCTTCGGTTCCCTGCGCGTCGCGTCCGCCACGACGTCGGGGTCGTTGGCCTTCGGGGTGATGTGCTCGGGCTCGGCCCTGGAGAGTACCTGGACCTGCTCGTCTTCCTTGCCTTGCGGCCTTTCCTTCGCGGTTCTTGCCATCGGGCTCCTCCTGTGGACGCCGTGCTGACGTCCGGTTGCTGAGTCCAGACTAACACCCCGAGAGGCGGCGGGCCACGGGGTCCGCCGCCTACGGGATGGCCGCGCCCATCAGGGCGCTAGTCCTGGGCGTGCTCGATGACGATGGCCCGCTTGAACCGCTGGGGTCCGCCGGCCGTGATGTCGCTCGGGATCGGGAACGAGGTCGTGATGGACCAGGTCGCCGCGACGATGTCCTGTAGGCGATTGATCGGCGCCCGGAGGATCAGGCGGATGCGCTCGGTGAGCACCTCCATGCCCTGGTTGATGACCGTGAACTCCCCGGTCTTCCCGGTGACGCCGGCCTCGGTGACGTAGGCCGACTCGTCCAGCCACCGCTCGTACATCGCGCCGCGGCCGGTCACGATGATGCGCCCGATGTCGACGCCCGTCTCGTTGGTCGTCTCGGCCCCGATGTCCTCCGAGTAGAAGGCGTTCGTGCCGGTCGCCGTGCGGGCTCCCGAGTTGACCGGGTCCGGGCTCTCCGTGTTCAGGAAGAACGCGATGCCGGCGATCGTCCCGATGAACGCTTCTTGGTAGTAGACATGATCGGGGAGCGCCGTGTTCAGCCGCTGGAAGGCGGGGTCGGTGAAGACCTGGCCGTTGCCGTCGGTCGAGATGTGGGCGTGATAGAACCCGTCCTCGTGCGGCATGACGTTGTTCTTCCGCAGCCGGTTGACCGCATTGATCGCGTCCTGCAGCTGGAAGACGTCGGCCGCGCCGATCGCGTCCACCGACTCGCCGCCGCCCGCTCGGATCACGGTGGGGCGGTTCGCCGAGATGACGGGAGATCGGACCGCGACGATCGCGCCGACCGTGCCGTCGATGTGGAGCGTGCCGGGACCGGCAGGATCCTCGGGATCGTCCGGGTCGTAGCCCACGACCGACAAGGTCACGGGAGTGCCCGCCGGGTCGAGGGTGATCGTCAGGGGCGTGCTCGAGCTGACCGGCTGGGGTCGGACGTTCGTCCCCGGCACGATCACATCGACGAACCCGTTCAGGGATGCGACGCGGATGCTCGTGTCAGCCGCGGCGGTCGCCGCGATCAGGACCGTCTGCCCCGACAGGTAGGACTTGAACAGCTCGTTGCGGGGGATCCGGTTCAGCGACTGGCCCGCCTGGAGCCCGAGCTGGTGGATGTTCCGCAGGAACTGGTCCGCGTTCGACACGACGCTGGTCGGCACATGGGTGTCGATCGTGTCGCCGTAGCGGGCGAGCCGAGCGACCCACTGCTCGTAGTTCACCGTCTGCGGCGTCGGGTCCTGGCCAGGCGTGAGCGGCTTCGTGCGCGGGGTCAGGAGCCCCGGGCGAGTCATGAAGATTTCGGTGCCCGTGTTGGCTGGCCATTCCTCTTCCTGCGCCTCAGCTCTGTACTGCAACGCGGGGAACAGCCCGTCGTGGAAAGCGCGCTCCAGCAGCCCTTGCTGAACCAGGTTCACGACTGCGGGGGGCACGCCAACGATCAGGTTGGACATGTGGGGGGTTTCTCCTTCGGAGGGTTGCCGTTGAACCGGATCGGGCGCGATGAGCGGGGGCCACCTGATTTAGACCGCGAGTGGGCGCGGAGTGCTCAGCCGTCTCCTGTATCCGAAAAGGTACATGACGGCTGAGTCCCCGACAAGTCCGGCGTGCTCACAATCGCGCCAGGATGCGCCCTGGCGCGCCTTCAGGTACCCGTGGCTTACCCCCCTTGCCCCCACGAGAAAGCCATTCCTGGCGCGTCCTGGCGCCAGGAATGGCCGTTTTCGGGCGGGAGACCCGCCTACCAGGGCTTCGAGCGCCCGAACTGCTCGCGATAGTGCTGGTTCAGCTCGGCCTTGCTCATCGAGTTGGGCAGCCCCGGCTTCACCGTCTTGCCCGCCACGATGTCCGGTCCACCCTTGCCTGCTTCGGGAGGGGCGCCCCTCGAAGGGTTGGCCCGGCTCGTTGCCATCGGCGCCCGCCGAGGCTGCGGCTTCGGCTTCGCCGGCTGTGCCGGCTGCCCCTCGCCCTGCTGCGCCTGGCCGTTTCCCTTGCCGGCGTCGGCCTGTCGCGCCATGGCCGGGTTGTCCTTCGCCCACTCGCGCATGAACTTCTTGAGCTGGGTCGGCCCGAACGACTTCTGATCCTTCTCGGGGAGCTGCCGGAAGTGCTCGGCCAGGTCGCGGCGGGCATACTTGACATATCGATCGTCGACGTGTCGGACCGCCTCGTCGCGGATGACCTGGTCCTGCTGGCTGACGACCTCGTTCTCCTCCTTCTCGCGGAGCTGGGTCTCCAGCTGCGCGCGCTTCTCGCGCTCCTTCTGGAGGTCGGCCTGCAGCCGCTCCTCGCGGCTCATCTGCTCCCGCTTGCGCTTCTCCTCGGCCTGCCGGTACCGGTCCAGGTCGGCCTGGTCCTTGCGCCGCTGCTCGGCCTCGGCCTCCAGCTGCTGCATGCGCTTCTTGGCCTCGGCTTCGTCCTCGGTCCCGAACGTCTCGCGGAGCCACTTCTTGCGGTCGCGGGCGACTCGGTCGGCGATTGCCTCCTCGCTCATCGGGCCACCTCGGCCCATCACCTGCGGCTGCTGCCCCTCGCCTTGCTGACCGCCGGAAGCAGATCGATCTGCTTCGCCGCCGGTCGAAGCCGACTGGCTCCCGCCCGGTGGCTCATTCGAGGCGATCGGGGCGCCGTCCGCCGTCCCCCTCCATTGCGGCTGCTGCCGTGGAGGTTCGGCTCCCGCCTCGCCCGCCTGCCCCTGTCCTTCGCCGGAGCTCGAAGCGGCGGGCGTCCCCGCCGCTCCCGAACCGTCGCCCGTGCCCTTGTCGGGCTCCCTAAGAGGGAACTTCCTGTGAATGTACACTGTTGCGCTTCCTCCTGTAGCGCCCTCAGTTCAGGCGCCGGCTAGATGAGCTGGGAGTTGGACTCCAGCACGTCGGTCAGCTGCTCTGCGGCAGTCACCACGAGCACGACGCGTGCTCGCGTCACGGCGTCAGCCGCCGCGAAGGTGATGGTGTCCTTCGCCACATCGAGTCGGGCCTGGCCCGCGGCCGGAGCGCCTGCGCCCGGGGCGAGGACGATCTTGCGGCCCGTGGCGGTGCCTTCCAGCGCCTCGACATCCGCGAGCAGCACGATGCCGCGGGCGGGAATCGCCGGGGCGATGACGGCGAGGTCGATCGCGTCGGAGGTGACGGGGAACACGGTCTCGATGACGTCGCCGCGCTCGGGAACATAGACGACGTCCATGTCCGTGATCGCGTCGGCCGCGAGAGTCACGATGTCGCCGTTCGGCCCGACCGCGATCTGCGTCGTCGCGGGGGTCGTGCCGTAGGCAACGGGGGTCAGCTCGCCGGTGACGCCGCCGGCCCGCACGGTGGCGCGGACGATGCTGCACGCCTTACCCGATGCCGGGAGGTCGAGCGCGTCGAGCGTGGCGAGGTTGTTGGGATTCGTCCCCGCAGCGTCCATGTCGACCTTGCGGCGGACTTGGTTCACCTGTCCTTGCAGCAGGCTTCCCAGCGCGATGAGGCGCGCGAAGTCGGCGAGGGTGTCGGGGTTTGCGCGGTCGGCGGCCGCTCGGGTGGTGCCATCTTTCGGTGCGGACATCGTTCTCTTCTCCTATTCGTAGGGTCGTCTCCAGTCCGCCGGGGAACTGCCGACGGGTGGGTCTTGGTAGCGTCAGATCGGACCGCTGACTAGGTACTCGATCTTCCCCGTTCCCTGCGCTTCCAGCAGTTCAAGGGGACGGGTCGTCGGGAACTCCAGCACGGCGAGCCCGTGGACGGGGACGGTCTGGACATCTTGGCCGCCACCGCCGTCGTCGGTCGTGAGGCGCAGCACGAGCTGACCATCACACTTGAAGTACAGGAAGTCTCCCTGCGTCACGGTCGCGGCAGGGCCCACGCCGTCCAGGGTCGCGAATGCCGGGGCCGCCACCTGCAGGTTGCGGGTCAACACCCCGGTCGCGACCCCGAACTGCTTGGCGCTTTCCCGCAGCGACAGGGGGGTCAGGAACTTCGATGCCGGGAAGGTCTCGGCTCCCGCGGGGGGGCCACCTTCGAGGGCGCCGCTGATGCTGATCTGTCCCATGCTCGCCTAGCTCGGTTCTGGGTCGAGGGATGGAACTTAGCCGCCGCCGAGGCGGAAAGGCTTGTTGCCGTTGCCGACGGTTCCCGTGCCGCCCTGTCGGGTCGGGGGAGGGCTCGCCGCCTCGGCCGCCGTGCTCGGACCGGCAGCTGCGTCCTGCGGGTTCGTGCGGGGTCCCGCCGCCTGCTGGGGACGGCTAGCGTCCACGAAGTCGCGCGGCTTGCTTCCGGAGTTGTTGCCCTTCGGATTCTGCACGAAGTTGTTCGCCATCGCTCCCTGTCCTCCTGCTCCCCCCTGGCCGTTTCCGAAGGGGTTGGTCTTGCCGTTTCCGGGTTGGTTGCCTGCTGCCATGTGTCCTCCTGCTAGCCGACTCGGAACGGCTTCCCGCCGGGAGTCGCCTCCTGCTGACCCGTCTCGGGCCATGGCTTTTCCTGGCCGGTGAGCTTTGCCGACTGCTGCCCGATTCCGGGCGCCCACTGCTGCGGCTGTCGACCATCGTCCTCGGTGTCGAGCGGGTTCTGCGGCGCCGCCTTCTCGGCGTCCTCCCGATAGAACCTCCCGTCGGGACCTCGGACTATCCCGGCACCGCCGGCACCGTCGACCTTGAAGGGCTTCGCAGCTGCCATGTGACGACTGTACCACCCGCCCCGAGCGGGGACAAGCAAGCTAGTCCAGGGCGTCGAGCGCCTCCTGTAAGTCCGCCACCGGATCGTCCGAGGAGGCGACGACCTTCAGCAGCTCGGTCAGGCGGGCGAACTTCCCCTCGTTCAGCCGCGTCAGGGGGACCAGCTCGTCATCGTCCAGCGGATCCCCCGCCGCCTTCGCCCTGGCCGCCGCTGCCGCCGCGAGGTCGGGCCTGTTCGGGGGGAAGTCCCACACTGAATCCGGCAGCTTCACCTTCGCCACGTTGATCGCCACTTCACTCTCCTCGTTCCCACTTGGGGTGCTTCTTGTCGCTGCGCCGCCACCACTTCTCACCGATCAGCCGCTTCTCCACCCGTTCCCTGATCGCGTCGGGCAGATGCTTGGCGAACTCCCGAACCGCGTGATCCGGGTCGCGGAAGTTGCCGCCGCGGTCGCGGAAGTGCTGGACGGCAGCGTCCTCCAGCAGAGTCTTCGACATGCTCATGGCGGCCCGTCCCCGGAGGTAGCGGAGGTCATTCGCCCCATACATCGCCCGCTCGGCATCGACCGCCGGCGACAGCAGGTTGTAGGTCGCGGCATCGTCGCGCTGCAGCTCCTCCCGGATGATCCTCTCGATGCCCTGGATCTCCGCCTGGTAGCCCGTGCTGATCTGCCGACGCGACTGGACCTTCCCCATCCCGATGAACTCGCCCGTCACTTTCCGCGCGGTGACCTCGGTCAGCGCCTCCTCCAAGGCCCCTCCGTGTTTGCGGTAGCTAGCGGACGTGTTCCTGCTGTGGCTGTGGATCTCCTCATGGAACAGCGTCGACAGGGCGTCCCGCTCCCTCGGCGTCAGCTTCTTGCCATCCGCTCCCTTGCTCAGCGCTCGCGTCGCCAATTCCCAGACATCCTCCCGGATCTGCACGTGACCCGAACGGCTGTGCATTCCCGCGGCATCCATCGCGAACTTAGGCGCGATAGTGATTGACCGCGCATTCTCCATCCCCTCATTCACCAGGCGCTCCGCCTGGTTGTAGTGGATGCCATGGCTCTGCACGACGTCGCGGATGACCTCGCGGAACTCCTGCATGGCCGCCTCGACCTTCTTGAACTCGTTCCCCAGGACATCGGGGACAATGTCGTCGATCGGCAGCCCGAGCCCCGCCTCCATGTCCGCGGCCGCCTTCCTCGCCCTCTTCAGCACCTCGCGATGCTCGGGCGTCCCGGGCCTCGGCGATTCCCAATACTTACGGGGCGTCGGCTCGTTGGTGATCTTCCTGGCGACCTTCTCCGATACGGCCGGCTGCTCCTTCTTCGGCGGGGGAGGGGGCTTCTCCGGGAGCGGCTTCTTGACGGGCTTCTTGACCACGACCTTGGCCTTCTCCTCGGCCTTCTTGCCCTCCTGCCCGAACAGCTCGAGAGGGACCGTCGTCATCCGCGGGCGCGGCGGTGGGCTGCCCTTGCGGCCGTCGCGCGACCAGGCGGAGGACACGTCGCCGTCGGACTTGGGCCGAAGGTAGTCGGGGATCTTCCACGACAGCCTGAAGGGGACGACGATCTCCCGGTCGTTGGGGCGGTTGGGCGGCTGCATGTAGGAGCCCCCCCACCAGTCGAACGGCTCGTCCACCCTGCGGATCTGCCCGTGCACCGCGTAGCTGTCCGCGCCTGTCCTGGAATCGAATGTCGCCGACAGGATCCTCACCATGTCCCCGAGCTGCTCCTGCGCCGCCTTGGTCGATTCGTACGCCGCGCGGTTGTGCGCCGCCATCGTCTCGGTCCTGGCGATGCGCTCCGCCCAGTGGGCGGGCTGCCCCTTCAGGAAGTCGGACCCCTCGATCAGCGCGTCCCTCACCTGACCCCATGGCTGCCGCGCTATCATCCGGATCATCAGGGTTTCCTCGAAGTGCCGAACGACGCGGTTGCTGTACCTCCGCACGACCCCCTCGTTCGCCGGGTGCTTCTTGTCCTTCCTGATGCGGCGCAGCACCGACGACTCGGTCTTCTTGCTGGCCCGGTTTAGGACCGCAGCGGTCTTGAGCCCGAGCGCCCTGCCCACCCCGGTGAACTGCCGCTCCGCTTGCTCGAGGTAGCGAATCGTGTCCTCCGCCGCGCCCTCGGCCGTGATCGACGCCACGTCTCGGATGACCTTGTCGATGTTCGACGAGAGGAAACGCTGCAGGTCCTGGACCTGCCGCTGCACCGCCGTCATCTGCGCAACGCTGAACGCTCGCGAGCCGTCCGCATTGCGGAGCTCGGCGCTGTCGCGGAGTCGCTCGGCCAGCTGCCGCTGCGCCTTGCCGAGGACGTTCAGCAGCCGCTTCTGCGCGGCCTGCGATTGGCGCAGCGCCCTGCGTCGGTTCCTCGCCAGGGTCCGCCGAGCATCATACTTCCGGGCCATAAATCACCCGGCCGCGATCAGGCCTCCCCGCCCGGCGGCGTCTCCTCGTCCTCGAAGTCGCCGATCGGCGGCGTCATCATCGCGTCCTGCTGGGCGCGTCGCTCGTTGTCCTGGCTCACCCGGACCCACTCCTCGCCAGGATCGATCCCGAGCCGCTTCGCATTCTGCTCGACCGCCGTCCGCTGGCTCAGCACGGGCTGCCCGCCCGTCGCCGTCGTGAGGGCGCCCGCGTCTTTCTGCCGATCGTCCGACGTCGGCTTGAAGTAGTCGCCCCACTCAATCCAGACCCGTCCGGAACCGGGCCGGCGATCCACTTTCACCTCGCGGGTCTCGCCCGTCGGATTCCCCTGCTCATCCAGCACCTCTTCGGACTCGATCCTCGGCGGCAGGTCCAGGAAGAACTCGACGGGCTCCAGGACCTGCTCGCCCGTCTCCTCGTCAAACTTGGGCTCGCCCGTCTCCTCGTCGACCACCGGGACGTGCGCCCACCGCTCCTCCTCCGTCTCAGCGTTGGGGTTCGGCGCCCGGAGCCGGGCGCTGACCGTCATCTGCGTGACGAGCAGCTCGATGCCCTTTCCGTATTGGTCGCGGAGGACATCCGTCTTGTTGAGCATAGGCGAGTACAGCATCTTCATCCCGACCGCGCTGGTCCCCGCCGCCAGCACCTCGTTCGGATCGGGGCTGACGCACTCGGCCGTCTCCAGGATCTGGTTCGCCTGCTCGGAGACCAGCGCGCTTCCCGCCGCGACGCTCGCCCCGCTGACCTCCATGTACTTCGCATCGCCCGTCTCGCCGACGGTGAGCGCATTCTCGCTGCCCTTCTTGATCACGGCCCCATGCGTCGCATCGAAAGGCATCTTCAGGACCAGCGTGGGGTCCAGGTTCTTCACCGCGCCGCCGACATTCACGCTGTTCAGGGTGTCGAGGCTCGATTGCTGCTCGTATGTCTCGGCATAGTCCGGGGCCCCGTCCGTGGTGTTGACGTCGTCGTCCGGTAGGTTCTCGATGTAGACCAGGTGGGTGAACCCGTCGTGGTGCTCGAAGCTGCGCTCCTCGTCGATGATCCACATCTCGGGGTTCTTCTTCGACACCTCGATCGACTGGAAGAAGACGTCGGCGACGGGGGTCCAGTCGCGCCTGTGCCAGAACCAGCGCTTGACCATCTTCCGCTTCTTGGGGTCGAAGACCGACCTGACATACTGGTACAGCTCGACCGCGTGACGCGGGATCCTCTCGTCCTCGTCCTCCCACTCCAGCACATGGACGTGCTTGCCGTTGTGGACGTTCACCCTCGGCCGCCCATCGACGAACGCCCAGCTGAGGGCGACGGTCCCGCACCGGCCGCCGATGTTCCGCGCTCGGATGAACTTCGCCTTGAGCCCCGTCGCCTCTTCCAGCCCGTTCGCGAAGTCCTCGGTGTCGGGATCGTCCGACTTCATCTCTGGCCATCGGCCGTGTCCGAACAGCATCGCCGTGAAGCTGGAGACGACCTTCCGCGCGATCCGGTAGGGAGTGTTCGGCCGCCTCATGTCCATCGGGACGTAGAAGCTGGGGAGGTTGTTTCCGATCAGCGGCTGCGTCCCGAACCACTCGGGGAGCCTGCCCGGCCTGATCATCCGCCCGTTGAAGTCGAACACCTTGTGGTCGTGGTGCCGGCAGGTGAAGAACTTCTCGCGGAACTCCAGCTCGCGGACCCTATCGGAGCCGACGAGCCCCTGCGCATCGAACTGGGGTCCGAGCGTGGTCATGTTCAGCCCGAAGGACGAGCCGGCTGCTGCGGTCATCCGGGCGGGGCCGGTTTCCCTTCCGGGGAGCTGGACGACGTTGGAGGCGGGCATGTGGGAAGACTACCAGCCGCCGCGCGCCTTAGCCATCCGCGCGGCGACGCTACCCTCCAGCGGCGGCTCGGGACCTAGATCGCGCTCCAGCTTGGCAGGCTGGAGATCGGCCCTCATAGCGGCCGCCTGCATGTCCAGCTCGATCGCTTCCGCCTCTCCGACCAGGACAGGCTCGTCCTCCTCCTCGGGCGGCTCGGGCTCGGGCTCGGGCTCGTCCCCCATCTTCAGGAGGGCCATGCCGGCCCTGATGCCGGCCTTGCCCGTCTCGGTGAGGACTGCCCTCCACAGCTTCTCCAGCTTCTCCCTCACGCGACCTCCGGCGCCTCGAGCTCCCGCGTGTCCAGCTTGAAGGACTTGCTGTCGGCGTCGACCTGGAGCGACAGCTTGCTGGATCCGCCGTCCTGTCGAAACGGCAGGGAGACCCGCTCGCCCTCTGTCTTGCGGATCCTGTCGCGCCAGTCGCGCTTCCCGTCGATGACATCACACTCGACATCCCCGAGCCAATAGACGAAGTCGTTGCTCATCGAGATGAGCGCGATGTATTCGGGACTCGCCTGGAAGATGTGACGATCGCCGCCCCGCATGTAGCAGTAGTGGTGGATCGAGAGGCCGCGCAACGAAGCGCCCCGGGCGCGCATCGCCTCGGCCCACTTCATCTCCTCGCCCTCGGGGATCTCCGGGAAGGGGAGGGCCTGGCTCGCCCGGAAGGTCAGCGTCGGCCCGTGCAGGTACAGCGCCTCGCTCCATTGGTTCCTCTCGTTGAACAGGTACAGGCCGTGCTCCCGGAAAGCGATGAAGTGGCGGCGCTTCCCGATGACATCCGCGATCCCTCCCGTCCCGATCGCGGCCGCGACCTCGGTCAAGTAGTGGGGCCCATAGTAGTCGTCGTCATCCCAGAAACACATCCAGTCGCCGAGCTCCCGGACGGCCTCGATCCCTGCATTCCTGGCCCTGCTGACATGCGGCTCGCCGCGCAGCTGCACGACCTCGTGCGGATGGATGCCGGATTCCCTCACGGCGCCGATCGCATCGCCGTTTTCGACGACGAGCAGGGCCTTGTTCGGGTAGTGCTGGGAGACGAATCGGTCGCGGATCCATTCGAGCCGCTCGGGGCGGCAGGTCGGGACCACGACCCATAGGAGAGGTGGGTTCATGCGAAGGCTCCGTAGATGTGGACGTTCGGCCGTCGAGCGGCGGCTGCTGCTTCGGGATAGTACAGGATGCCGAGCGCGTTCCGGTTGTGGAAGTCGCCGGACCACCCGAAGGTCTTCGTTCCCGAACTCGACGAGTCGGTGTAGGCGGCCTGCGCCTGCAGCTCGCCGATGTTGATGTCGGTGGATATCCAAGACGCGTCCGTCCGGGTCTCTCCTATGTCCGCGAGCATGACGGTCCCGCTCGCGAAGTTGCCGCTCCAGTTGTCGACGATGATGCCGGGGTCGGCCGGCACCGTGATCGTGTCCTGGATGCTCGTGCCGCCCGCGTTCGTCCCCGCCGTCGCGGTGGGCGCGCCCTGGGTGATGTTGTCCAGCAGGAGGATGCCCGCCCCTATATCGAACGCGTTCGATGTGGTCACGCGCAGATAGTAGGTCGTCCCCGCGCTCAGGCCGTCCACATCGGTGTCGAGCAAGTGCCAGAATGCCGCGTGCAGGATATTGTCGGCTTCGATGTTCAACACCTGGGTCAGCGACGCGACCAAGGATCCGCCGCCGCCGCTCGCCGTCCTGACGACGACCGACGTGATCTCGCTCGTGCCCGAATTGCCGCGCGAGTGCCCGGATACGAACAGCAGCTTGTTCGACCGCGACAGCTGACCCGAACTGAGCGAGAAGGCGATGTCAAAGGCAGGCGTGAACTGGACCTGCCCCTGCGCGACGAAATCCTTGGTGATGGCCACGAGACCTCAGCCGAGGCGGGCGAGCGTGATCCGGCCTCGCTGCGCTCGGGCCGCGTTCAAGTTGGTCCCGATTCTCTCGAATGTGATCTGGAAGTTATACGTCTCCCCATCTTCCACTTCGAGCGACAGGCTCCCACTCATCGGCGTCCACTGGTCGGTGTCCGCATTCTGCTGCGCCCGCTCGGTCTTCGGTCCGCCGTTCTTGGTGACGTTGAACCGGCCTCGCGAACCCGTCGATCCGGTCGTGGTCGTGACCGCGAGCTCCTGGTACCAGCCGACCAGGTACGTCCCCGACGGGAGGGGTCCCGTGTCGATCGCCACCTTCTGGATCTCATTCCCCGTGTCGTCGCTGACCTCGACCTCCGAGAAAGCCTTTTGTGGAAGGGTGGAGAATGCCTCGCCCTGGTGGGCCGCCACGAGCGCGTCGAGCTGGGCCTCCTCGGCGGGCGAGATGAGCTGCGGAAACTCGATCCTGATCGTCGTCCCCGACTGGGTGACGGACGAGGGATTGGTGGTCACGGTCCCATCATCGAGGATCTGCTGCCGAAGGACGGGAGGGTTGCAGAGCCCCGTCGCGGTGTCGGACACGGGATAACTTCGGACGACTATGGTGCTGCCTGCCATTGGGATTCTCCTTGCTGTGTCGGGCTACGCGAAGGCGCCCAGGATGTGAACGTTCGTCTTCTGTTGGAATGTCGCCAGCGCCGCCACCGTCTGCAAGAATCGGTTCGCGGTCGAGCCGAAGTTCCAGTTGCTGGCTTCCGATCCGGGCGAGGCGATGAACTCGGTGCCGTGGCAAGCGGCTGCCCCGCCCGAGCCGCCATTGGCCTGGTCTCGAAGCGTCTGCCCGCTGTTCGGCGTGTAGGTATTGGGGCCGCCGCAGCTGCAAGCCGAGATGAGGTAACTGTTCGCCGCAGGGATGACCAGGTTCGTGTTGTTCGACGAGGAGTTGGTCACGTAGTTGACGCCCGAGGCGGTGGGATCGCCCGGCGCCGCATTCTCGAACTCCGCGACCGCCAGGAATCCCGGCGCCATGTTCCCGGTAAAGGTCGCGACGAGGTCGTACGTCCCGAGCGGGAAGGGATCGTCCAGGTAGAACAGCACGATGTGGTTGAAGCCCCCGACGTCCTCTCGGAACCTCGTCATCGAGATGCCGTTGAACGTGCAGGCGCTCGCCACGAACCCGCTCAGGTTCTCCCCGCTCGCCCAGGCGATCAGCTTCCGCCGGACGCCGCTGTGGTTCGAGTACGAGAGGGTAATCGACGAGCCCTCCGTCGGCGGGCTGATCGCCCCTCCCGTATAGTTGATGACGGCCATCCGACCTCACACCAGGTTGGTCGTCACGCTGCCCGCGCTGTTCGGCGCCGAGGTGAGATGGACATTGGTGCCGTCGAAGTAGATGCCGATGATGGTCACGGAGTTGGGTGCGCTCGAGATGTCGATCGATCCGTCGACGGCCCGCGTGTTGCTCGGCCAGGTGATGCTGTATCCACCGGTCCCGTTCTGGATGACCTTCAAGACGTAGTTGCCGACCGCCAGGAAAATGAAGCTGGAGATCGTCCAGTTGCCCGTGAGCGTGACCGCCTGCTTGTTGCCATCCGCGAAGGATAGCGAGCTGGTGCCCGACTTGTTCCCGTCGTCGTGCTCCTCCTTGAAGCCGGCAGTGATGAAGTCGTTGAAGAATTGGACCCAGTCGCCGTCCTGGCTCCCATCGAACGCGAGCAGGTACTGGTTGCCGATGGCCGAATCATTGGGCGCATGCCGAACGACGCCGCGGTCCGGATTGTATGAGCTACTCGCCGCCGCGCTGACGGTCGTGATCCCGTAGTATTCCTTGCGCCAACCGACGCCGCTGATAGTGGCTCGCGGCACCCAGTAGCCCGTCGCCGTCAGCTGGGTGCCCACATTCCAGAATCCCGTGTCGCCGTCGAACCACATCATCTGAATGCTGCCGGCGGCGATCGTCCCTTCGGGAACAGGAACCTCATAGAAGCCGAAGCTGCACTCCTCGCCGTCTTCCAGTGACGCAATGCCCGACTGGACGACGCTGATCGGCACGGTGTACCAGCCAGAGTTGTCCACAACGTCACCCGTCACGACGAGCATGTGCCAGCGATCGAACTCGCTACCGTCCGTATTCGAGCGGAGCTGGCGGATGCGGATGACGGTCCCGGGCCTTAGCCGTCCCAGAACCCGGTCCAGCTCGGGCACGGCGATCGGGTCATCGTCGAGATACATCTCCGTCGCCGATGGCTGGGTCGCGTTGTTCAGCCGGAAGTTGTTCGAGCCTGGGTTCCCCGAGGCGGTCGTCGTGCTGAAGTTGAAGCTGATCGCGTTGCCCGCCGAGCGGCTGATGACCTTCCTCGTGAGGAAGGGTGCCCCACCCGGGTCCTCGGTCGAGGCGCGGATGCCGACGCCCTGGACCAGCTTGTCCTCCAGGTAGTCGCCCGCCACATCCGCGGCGGTGACCTTGACCAGTTCGTCGACGCCGGATCCTCCCGTGTAGTGGAAGCCGACGCTGATCTCCTGGTCGACGTCGAAGTCGTTCGGCCCGTTCAGCTCGACGACGATGGGGATCTTGACGTAGGTCCCCCCGTCGACGACCGGCCCCGTCACGCGGACCAGCTTGTGCCGGGACACCGATCCGCCCGGTCCCGCGTTCTCGACCTGGCACTGCTGCAGGAATAGGCGGTCACCCGCATTGAGGTCGAGCAGGAGCGTGCTCATGTCGCCCGCCTGGCCCATCGTATAGTTCGCGTAGATGAACGTCGCCGAGCCCTGCGTCGCATTGTCGAACCGCATCTGCAGCGCACCCGGATCGGCGTCCGCGGTGCCGGTGTCGAAGATCCAGATGCGCGAGGATCCTGCCGCGAAGTTGATTAGCTTGTGGACCAGGTTCCCGCCGCCGGCATCGTAGTCGTCGGCAAACAGCCCGACTTCCCTCGTCAGCTTCGACTTCAGGTAGCCCGCGGTGGCGTCCGCCACCGATAGCTTGACCAGCTCGTCCGTGCCACCCGGCGCCGTCCCCCACTGAGGGCCGCCCGTGAAGTCACCCACCCAGACGGGCACGTCGCCGGGGCTCGGCGTCGGGCCGCTCGCGATCTTGACCAGCTCGGCGGGGCCCGCGGCCGATGTGCTCGCGAGGACGTACAGCGCGCCGACGCTCCCGTTCGGGGCCATCATGTCGGGCCGCAGCTTGCCGATCCTCATCAGAGCGCTGCTCGTCCCGATCTGGTCCGTATGGACCACGCCGTCTCCCTGCAACGCGCTGGTCCCGCCCAGGTCGGCCAGGGCGCTGCGCCAGTAGACGCCCGGGATGTGCGCCGCGAAATAGGCGATGTGCGCGTCGTTCTGGGGGTCGGTGGAGCTCGCGGGGCCGCCGACCTTCCACTCCTGCGCCGGCGCCGACAGGCCCGTCTCATCCCACCACAGCACCTGCCCGTTGGCGCTCCCGTCCGGAATCCCACTCAACGACTCGATGTACCGGAACCAGCGCTCCCACTCCCTGGCCCATCCCTCGGTGTTGCCGCCCGGCTCGACCGCGTCGGGGACGTTGTGCTCCAGCCGCTCGAATGGTGCCGGGATGCGCCGCGGCAGCTCGTTGTAGACCGGGTTCAGCGTCGGGCCCGCGTAGAAGGTGATGCGGACCCTGTCCTCGGATCGAGCGCCGAGGCCGAATCCCTGATCCACCTCGAGCTGCACGTGGTAGGTCCCGCGGTTGTCCGGGGTCGTGTTCGTGCTCGACGCGCTCGGCGCGGAGAAGGCCGCCGAGCTGGGCCCGGACAGATCGTCGATCGGCGGCCTGCTGACGAACGTCCACTTGTACGCCGAGGCCGAAACCCCGACCGCGGACAGGACGACGGGCGTCGCCAGGTCCAGGTCTTCTCGTGCCTGCCCGGCGATTCCCGCCGGCTTCCCGCCTTGGTCGATCTTGATCTGTAGGGCCATGCGCTCGCTCCGGGTCGGTCACTCGGAGTCTAACAGCGCACGGCCCGGCTGTCCCCTACATGCCGGGAGGGTCGATGGTCTCGCGGACCTGCGTGACCGCCGACCACTGGACCAGAAGCCCTTTGCACACCCCGTACAGGCTCAGCGCGATCATCCCGCTCATCGACACCGCGAGGTCGCTGCGGCCCATGATGACCCATCCGCCCTGCGCATCGGGGGGCCCGAGCGCCTCGACCGCCTCCACCCTCTTGACGGCCGAGAGACCCCCGGCCATCGCCCGCTGCTGCCGGCCGCTGTCGGTGACCAGCTTCAGCTTCCCGCGCGGCCTGGTGACATTCGGGGCGGGCGCCACCCTCGCGGCCCAGTAGACGTGCTTCGCGTCGGGCTCGACATGCAGCAGCATCGGGCAGCCCCGCTCGCCAGCTCCCCTGTCGAACAGCCACCCCTCGCCCCAATGGCGCAGGAAGTAGCCGGTCACGTCGCCGGCCACCCTGTCCGGGTCCACCGGCATCAGCACCGCGGACCTTGCCGCCCGCGTGTTCCTCATCGGTCCGTCGACCACCGTCCCCAGCGGGAGCTCGCCCGTGGGATCCTCGACCACGATCTGGTGCATCCGTCTCCTCCTATGACTCGAAGCAGATCGATCTGCTTCACAACCCTGGGCAGTCCCGGACCTCGTCGCAAGTCCGGGTCCCCGCGGCGCACTCGCGATCCCGCGCCAGCTCGTAGCCGTGTTCGCGGCCGTTCTGACACCAGTCCTCGCACTCGTCGCCGGCGGGGGTCGGTTCGCCCTCCTCGCACCCGAGCCGACGGAAGGCCGCGCAGGTCCACCCGCAGGGCGTCCCGTCGTTCGGCGGCTCGACGCTCGGCGCCGGGGACGGCGTCGGCTCGGGCTCGGGGGGAGGCACGCACTGCGCCGCGACCAAGAGGGACAGCGCGTAGGTCCCCGCCATCGTCAATCCGAGCCGGCTCACGACATCACCTTCGGATCGCTAATCGCCCAGCAGTCTCGGGTCTGCCCCCACATGACGTACTCCCAGGACAGATGGAACCATCCGTCGTTTCCCCAGTCTGGACCCCAAGTCTGCGGCCCGATGATCCCCCGCTCGTCGTAGGCGACGGCGCACATCGCATGCCCGCCCGCGATGTCCTTGTCGATGGGGGGCGGGATCGGGTCGTGGTTCTTGAGCCGCGTGAAGTCGAACGAGACGTCGGTCCCGAATATCACGGGGCAACCGCTCGCCAGCGCCCGCTTGAACTCCGCCTTGCGATACATCGCCAGGCCGGCGCAGCGGTAGTACCCGAAGCCCCGCGCGTCGTAGGCGCAGCGAAGCACCCGGGGGTCGCGAGCCGGATCCTTCATGAAGTCGAAGGCTGCGTCGTCGCTCGGCCACTTCAACTCCGGGACGAGCCCGAGCGCGTGAGCCTCCTTCAGCACGGCCCGCAGGTAGGTCCCGCTGTTCCGATTCTCCTCGCCGTGGGTCTTGCGTCCCATGTACCAGAGGAGCAGGGCGCTCGGAAGGATCGCGCCCCGTCCGAGGTAGCTCGACCTGGTCCGGAAGGCCTGGGCGGCCGAGAAGCCCGTGCAGCCCTGGCTCCCGTCTTGGTAGAGGAGGCCGCGGACATGGGGGACGAGGGCGTCGAAGAAGTCCGGAGCCTGATCCGCCGCCAGCGCGAGCGGCGCGTCGTTCAGCTTCAGGTCCCGCCGGTCCTCGGGATCCGGCAGGTATCCGAGTCCTAACTGCATGCGGCCAGGGTAGCGCGCCGACGCTCAGGTGGGAAGGTAGCTGGCGAGGAAGTGGGCGGCGAGCAGCGTCGACACGACCAACCGGGCCTGGTCCAGGTCCTCGTTCGCCCAGTCGAGCACCACGAACTCCTCGAAGCCCGACCACTCGATGAACATCGCGGGCCGGCCATCGTAGTCGATGATCGCGTCCGTCACGGGCCGCGCCACCTTCCACCCATCGGCGAGGGCCTCCAGGTCGCGCCTTAGCAGCTCGAACCGCTGCCGCTTGATGCCCGCGTCTATCGCGACGTGCGGGCGGCACTCTCGCCCCGACAGCCAAGCCTGCGCCCGCTGGATGCTGCCCGGGGCCATCCTCGGGTGCGGGAGGTTGGCGAGGAGCTGGAGCGCCCCGATCCTCACGTCCAGCTTCTTGGCGGCCTCCCGCCTGATCTTCTTGCCCAGCTCCTCGGCCACCTTGTCGACGCTGGGTCCGGTCGGGGTTATCGTCATCTTGAGGCTCACCTTGCCGGCGCTCCCGTCCCCGTACCTCGGCAGCAGCGAGTCCTCGCGCCGCCGGGGGGGAGGCACGATCGGCGCCGGCAGAACGCCCCACCTATCGGCGACCCGGTGGGCGGCGCGGACGTCGACGGGGAGGCCGCGCCAGGTGACGACCGTCTCCCGGTTCGCGGCGTTCTGCACGAATGCGACCTGGTACATCTCGCACACCTCCCGGGCCATCCGGAGGTTGACCAGCGAGTAGCCTTGACCTCCCGGCGGCAGGCCCGGGATCTCTCCCACCCTCCGGATCGACAGGCCGCACAGCTCGCACTCGTCGCCGGGCAGCGCCGAGCCCCTGAACTGCGACCGTGGGCTCATCCATGCCAGGGTGTCGGCCCACGCCGCCGGCTCCAGCTCCACGCCGAAGTCGCCGAAGTGCTCGGCCTCGCCGTTCCGGATCCTATCGCGGACGAACGCCTGGAGCTCGCCAAACACGTCGACCACCGGCCCCGATGAATCGCCCGAGGACTCGCCCATGATCCCCGTCTTCTGCGCGGGCGAAAACGTTATCGCGAACGGGGCGCGGAACTTCTCAGGCTTCATCGTCGGGATCCTCCTCTTCCAATGATGCGGCGGTTTCCCGTACGCGTCGAGCGCGGAGCCGACGATTCTCCCGCTCCAGCTCGCGGATCCGCTGCTCGAGCTGTTTCTTCGGACGCCTCGACGATCCACCGAAGCGGGCGCGGGGCGAGGCGTCCGAGACCAGCGCGTCCTGCCGGACCTTCGTCACTGGTCGACCGGGAGCGGGTCCTGCTTGTCCGCCTTCCCGAAGGCCGCGTCGTGGGCCCGCTTCAGGATCGCGGCCGTGTCGCCGCCCAGCTCGTCGACCATCGCCTGGATGATCGTGCTGTGCCGCTGCTTGCCTTCCTCGTCGATTCGGATCCTCTCCAGCTCGGCGGCGACGGCCAGCTCGACCGCCAGGCACCGACAATCCACCGAGTCCGCGTTGACGAGCCACGACTCCAGCACCTCCAGGTGGCCGCCATCCGGATCGCCATCGGGCGCCCTCGACTCTGCCGCTCGCTTCAGCGCCTGCGATCCGGCTCCCGCCAGCGACGCGTGGGCGAGGCCCTTCCAGAAGGCGAGGCCCAGCTCCCTAACTTCTCGGATCCTGGTCTCCAGCTCCTCGCCCAGCAGCGCGTTCGCCGTCTTCGCGGCCTTCGCCCACCGGCGCAGCTCCTTCTTCCGTTCCTTCTCCTCGTCGGACATTCCGGGATCCTGCGGGAGTACGTCGGCCGCCAGCACCAGCTCGTGGATGTGCGCCTCGTGATCGCGGGCCAAGAATACCCGCTCCGGGATGCGCTTCTTCCCGAGCGCCCGACGTAGGGGCTTCTTGCCGTCGACCTGCCAGCAGACGAAGTCGAGGTCGAGGTACTTGTTGCCAGATGGCCTGTCGCTCCACTTGTTCGGGAATATCTCGACCAGGCTCGTCTCGTCCGGGATGCACTCGCGCTCGCCGGACTCGCATAGCTCCGCCCAGTGGACGTCGCACTTCGCGCGCCAGCACAGCTTGTCGGTGCACCTGTCATCGGAGAAGTCATCGAACAGCACCGTCTGCACGCCCGTCCGCTTCGGGCAGCTCGAGCAAGGGGGCAGCTCGCGACCATCGGAGACGACCGTCAGCTCGCGCTTCGTGTCGAACTGCGCATCCTTCAGGAGGTTCGTGTAGCTCCTCTGCACCAGCTCGACGATCCTGGGCGCGCGCCAGCACGACTCGTCCTCACTGCCGCGGACCACCTCGTTCACCTCGGGCTGGAGCTCGGCGGGGAGTCGGGCGACGACGAGCGCGGCGGACAGGGTGAGGTCACCAGCGACGAGCGCCTCCCTACCCTTGGGATGAAGCCCGTTCAGCTGTAGCCGCTTCAGCACATGCCCCGGCGAGCGTCCGACGCGCTCGGCTATCTCTTCGGGACCGATGCCGGCCTCCTCCGCCAGCCGCTCGTAGGCGGCCGCCTCATCGAGCGGGGGGACGTTCGTCCGCTGCGCATTCTCCACCAGCTGCGCGACGCGGACCTCCTCGTCGGACATCTCGCGGACGATGACCGGGACCCACTTCAGGCCCAGCTCGATCGCCGCATAGGCGCGTCGGTGGCCGAACACGATCTCCAGCTGACGGCCCACCGGGCGGCAGACGATGGGGGTCATCACCCCGTTCGACTTCACGCTGGCGACGAACTCTCGATCGAGCGAGAGGTCCTGGCGGGGGTTGAAGGGCGAGTCGAGCAGCTTGGATGGCTGCCTGCTATGGACGACTTCTTCGGTCATGTGGGGATCCTCCTTGCGCGGATGATGCCGCCGACCGACGCGCTAGTCTAGGGCAGCTCGTCGAGTCGCCGCAGGATGTCCCTCGCCGCATCCCTCGCCGCGCCGACTTCCTCGTAGCCGTGCGCGTCACAGTCATGTGCGTCGAGCAGGTGGTCCGCGGCATCTGCCAGCCGCTTCAGGACCGAGGTCAGCGGCCATGGCTGGTCCATCCGCAGCGCTTCCATCAGCTCCGCGCAGTCCCGGAGCGTCTCAATCGCGGTCGGGACCCCGAGACACCGTATCCCTTCAAGGGCGACGGCCGACTCGCGGGCCCTCGACAGCAGCGGCCTCTTCATCGCCTCGCCATGTAGGTCGCCTCGGCGACAGCGTCCTCGATGACCTGGATCGATGCCGACACCTGGTCCGCCAGCTCGAGCAGGCTGACGTCGCCCATCTTCTTCAGCGCATCCTCCGACATGTGCCGGGCCGCCCCCCTGACCGCGTCCTCCAGCTTCCCGTAGTAGCCTTCGTTCTGCCAGGCTTCGTCGTCGCCCGCGGCGGCCGCCTCCTCGCTCCGACGCTGCAGACACCAGTTCAGATCGTCGATCGCGATCAGCCGCCACACATCGCCGAGGGGGACGACCGTCCTGTTCTCGCGCTTCTTCCGCCTGGTCTCGGCCGCCTTCTCGCGTGCCTCCTTTGACATCCCCATCAGACCGTCCTCTTCTGTTCTCTACTCATGCCCGGATGATGCCGCCTTCCCAAGCAGATCGATCTGCTTAGCGCATCCCGATCTGCGCGGCGACCGATGGCTGGTGGCCCGGCGGTGGCTTGACGAACGCGCCCATCTTCCTCGCGTATTCGCGGCCGATCCAGCAGCTCATCAGGAAGTCGCCCGTGTGCTTGCCGGCGACGTAGTAGAGCATGTCGTCGAGCCACTCCTGCAGCTTGGGGTGGACGCCCCCGCCCGGGTCGCTCGGGATGAGCCAGAGGTGGTTCTCTATCTCGATGAAGATCGACTCGACGCCGAAGGCCGGATTCACCTTGTTCTTCCCCGTCAGGTGGGCGCGGATCGGGATGCCGCTGTCCTCCTCGACCATCCACTGCCGGAGGTAGTCCTGGGCGCCATTGTTCTCGACCGCGATGAGCGAGCCGTACCGGCGGTGCTTCTGCCCGATCTTCTTGACGATCGTCTTGCCGCTCCACTTGCCCGCGTCGACGTCCAGGATGAGCCGGCGACGATCCTCGGGGCGGATGGCGAAGGTGAACAGGACCGTCTTCCCGCTCGACTGCGACTTCCCGACGCCGAGGTCGACGCCCGTGTAAACGGGCCATTCGTTGTCCCACGCAGCCGTCAGCCCGAAGTGCCCGGCCTCCCTCGCGAGCCGCTTGCACTCCGCGATGTCGGCCTCCTTCACGCGGCTGTCCTCGTCGCTTCGGCAGCGCATCCGGTACAGCTGCTCAAAGTCTACGCTGCGGCCGCTCCGCTGGTACTCGCGCTCGATCCGGCGGATGTCCGCGTTCCCGAACTTCGACGGCCACAGGGGGACGACGCACTCCTCGTCGGTCAGCGACATGGGAGGCCGCAGGCCCTCCTCTTCGTATACCCTCTGCACCAGCTCGGGATCGTCGTGCGCGGCGAGCCGCAGGTGCGCCTCGGGATCCGTGCTCTCCGGGTCGGCGGGACGCACCGCGTCCGTGTCGAAGTCGGGCGCGTTGTAGATACGGACCTCGCCGTCCACCGTCATCTCGAGCGTGGGCCAGCCCGCCCGCTGTAGGTCGTGGACTAGATCCTCCGGGTGCCAGGGCGTGTTCGTGACGACGACCTTCGCGCCCTGCACGTCGCGACGACCCATGACGGTATTCCAGAACCAGCGCTTGACCTTCGCGCGCCCCGCGGGGGTCGCGGTGTTCTCGTCGTCCAGGATGTCGTCGACGAACAGCCAGCTGAGACGGGCACCGGGGAGCGCGCCCTCGACACCGACCGCGACAAGCGAGGGGTCGCGAATGCCGGGCGGGCGGTCCACGACCAGCGCCTGCTGCGTCCACTTGTCGCCCTCGCGAGGACTTGGCCGCAGCTCGGGGAATACCAGCCGGAGCTCGGCGCTGTTCTCGATGTAGTCGCGGACCATGCCGACCGGCTTCGACGCCTGCCCCTGGGTCGCGCTGATGACCGCGCCGCGCGCCGTTGGGTCGAGGCCCAGCTGGTACAGCGTGAGGGCCGTCATCAGGTACGTTTTCGTGAACCCGACGGGCAGCTTGATCAGGCACTGGTCGTGGTGCTCGATGAACGCGAGGACCAGCGCCTGGTGGGGCAGGGTCTTGATCCGTGCCCGGGTCGTCTCCTCGCGGATGACGAACTCGAAGAAGTCCGTGCTGCTGATCCTGGCCCGCGCCGCGCGCCTCACCAGGTAGTCGCGGACGAGCCGGCGCCGATCCATGTCTGCCGGCGTGCTGTACTCTTGCGACTCAGCCGCTTGCACGTGCCCGGCCTTGCCGACCCCGGGGCAGAGTCTCTAGCTGGGCTCCCATGACAGAAGGGTGCCGCGCCGCGCCGCGGCGGTCAACCCTTCGAGACGCCGGCCTCCGAGTGCGCGATGGCGAGGGCCTGGTCCTTGCTCGTCACCGTCTCGCCGCTGCTCGACTTCAGCGTCCCCGACTCGAACTCCTTCATGACCTTGGCGATCTTCCCGTCGGCCTTCGTGCTGGCCGCGTTCAGCCGTCGCTTGATGTGCCGCGCCATCTTCTTCGGATCGCACTTGTCCGACAGCCTGCTGTTCCGCACCGCTTCCAGGACCTCCGCCTCGGTCAGCTCCTGGGCGGCCCTCCCGATCCTCAGCTCCGCCTCGGTCATGCCCCGAGTCTACCAGCAGCGGGATCCCAAGGCGAGCGCCAGCGCCAGGAAGACCCAGCCGGCTACGACCCCGACGACGAATGCTGCCATCAGCGCCGGCCATGGGCCTTCGTCGTCATCGGGCATGCCCCGATTGTAAAGGTGCCGGGGGCCGTCGGGCAATCGACGGAGGGGGGGAACGTCGGGCGACGCCCCCGGCAGCTAGATTATGCGACGATCACCTCCTGTCGCCTGGCTTGGTCGAAACGAAGGTTTCGGTTTCAACCGACTCGTCCTCGTCCTCCTCGTCCTCTTCTTCGTCATCCCTCGACAGGATGCGTCGGCACTCCTCGGCGATCGTGTCGGGGAACCCGAGCCGTCCGCACAGCTCCAGCAGGCACGCGGCCCTCCCGGCGACGTACTCGCCCTCGACCGAGTCGTGGGCCTTCGCCCCGATCTCCGCGAGCCACTCCTCGGCCAGACCGAGCAGCGACTCCCGCTCGGTCTGGTGGACGTGCATGACGTGCCACTCGGGCAGGGCGACGGGCACGCGCAGCTCGGCGTAGGTCGCGCCCAGCTCGGACGCGGTGCGGACCGACTTCAGGATGTGCTCGGCGAGCTCCATCGCCGCGCCGTCGTCGGCGAGCGCGATCGGCATCCAGTCGGCCGGCGGCGTCTCGGGGGCGCCCGGGTACCTCACCTCAAGCGGGTGCTTGCGGTTCGGATAGGGGACGCCCGAAACCTCGGGGGGCTCGGGCAGCGCCGAGGTGTAGCCCTTCAAGAACCGATCGCGGACGATCCCTTCGGCCCACTTGTGCGCGGACCTGTAGCATCGGCGCGTGCCCTCGCCGGGCGGCCCGTCCACGACGTCGATATGCTCGAGCGCCCGCGTCTCCGCCGGCACTCCCGGATCCTCCGGGTCCAGGGGCGCCTCGGCGAGCAGGTCGACGTTCACCTGGATCGACAGGTGGACCTCCTCGCCGTCGTGCGTCCCCAGGCTGATGAGGTCGCACGCCTCGGGGTTGCCGGCCGCCTCGTGGTCTCCCAGCGCCCTCGCAAGCTGGACGAACACCCTGTTTCTGATCGTGTCTATCATCGGCTCCTCCTCGCCTTCCCACCCGAGCAGGGAACCAGTCGGCACCCTCGATCGGGAAACTTCTCTCACGCTCACCTCGCCCGAACCGATCGTCGGCCTCGCCAGCTCGACGGCGACGACCGCGGTCTCCGCGTACGCGTACGCGACGGGATGGCCCGGCAGCTCCCTGCTCCCGGCGGGCTCCGCCTTGATCGCCACCCGCCAACACTTGGAGTCAGCCATCCTGGACCTCCCCCCGTAGCAAAGCGTGGACCTCCTCCGCTCGCCGTCCCGCGATACCGAGGACCTCGTCCGCCCACCTCACGGCCCACCGCGCCGCATGACCGAGGTCCTCGACCCGGCCACTGCTGGCGGCGACCAGCTCGTCCTGATCGGAGTCGCGGCGGTCGAACATCCGCGCCGCCTTCTGGGCGAGCTCCTTCTGCCCCTTCGAGCTGGCGAGGACGACCTCGATCCCCCAGTTGATGCTCGCGTTGAAGGACGCCCGCGCGAACGCGACACCCGGGGACTTCGTCCACCAGACCTCGACATCCGCCTCCAGCGACAGGTGGGAACCCTTCGCATTCGGCAGGTCGACCTCGCGGTACCACGACTCGATGAGCACGCGGTCCGCCGTGATCTGCGCTTCCTCGCTGTCGTCGGGGGCGCCCCGCCTGAACCCGTTCAGTATCGTGTCTCTCATGCCCGAGGTTATGCCGCGGGTCACTCCCGGAGCCGCTCGACCAGGCGCCACCCGAGGTCGGGGGGAGGTCCGTCGCCGACGTGAGCGAAGCCCGGAGGGACCGGCTCCAGCTCGGCGACCGCGACGCCGGCCTCGGCGTACATCTCGCGCGCCACCAGGAAGTCCTCGGCGAAGCGCTCGGCCAGCCCTGGCTCGACGGGCAGGTGAACGACCGCGAGCAGCCCCGACTGGATGACGGCCCTCGCGCAGTCCGCGCAGGTCATGTGGGTGCAGAACAGCGCGCAGCTCCTCAGCGGCGCCCCGAAGCGCGCGGCGTTGTAGACCGCGTTCCGCTCGGCGTGCTCGGTCCACCTGTACTTGTCGGGCCTCGCATGCCGCGAGTCGGGCCCGTCGTCGACGCCCCGCGGGAACCCGTTGAAGCCGACGCTCCGAATCTCCATGTCGGGCCCGACGACGACCGCGCCGACCTTCGTGCTCCTGTCCTTGCTCCAGCCCGCGACCAGCTCGGCCAGATCCATGAATCGCCGGGGCCAGCTGCCTGTCGCCAGCTTCCGATGCAACGGGTGCAGCGCCCACTGCCTGCTCACGTCTTCCACCCACCTATGATGCCGCGGCTCAGCCGGGTCCGAACTCTGCGACCGACCCGTCCTGCAGCACCAGCCCGTGGCAGTCAACGGACAACAGCGCCAGGTTCGCCGCCAGCGCCCCGTTCTCGGCGTTCGCGTTGAACGTATCGAGGGGATCGGTCCCCAACCTGGACAACCATCTCGCCATGGCCCGATGGTACCACGAGACGGTCCTCCTACCACTCCTTTGCCGCCAGCTCGACCTCCCAAGCCCACCACACGACCGTGTGCGTCCGGCCCTTCGCGTCGACCATCTGCTCGGCGCAGCGCCGCCTCCTCGCCAGGACGTGCACGCCGCAGCGCTCCTTTTTCAGGTCGCCGACGATGCTGGTCGTGCTCATCTTGTGGGGCGAGATCGAGCTGGGCGGCGGCAGGTTGATCCCGTCCTCGCATCGCGTGACGTCGATCGCCCAGCGATATGCCTCCTGCCGGGCCAGCTCGCGGGCCTCGCGGAACCCCTGATTGCGGGCCTCCGCCTCGACCTCCGCCCGGTCGAACAGGTATGGCTCCGCCGCCTCCTCGCTAAACTCGCCGAGCACCGAGTCGCACAGCCGCCTCAGCATCGCGACGGCCTGGCGCTCGGCGCGCCGTCTGACGATCGTCGACTCCCGGAGCGTGGACCGCGCCGCGGCCCTGCCCCGCCGCCACTGCCAGCTCACAGCTTCACCCCGAGCCGCTCGGCCGTCCGCCGTAGCGAGTCCTCGGGAGGCCGGTCCTGCTCGGCGGACCTCTTCAGCAGCTCGCCGAGCAGGACGCGCAGGGCCGCAGCGTCGGCCTGGTCGGCGGCCTGGTCGTTGCGCGCATCGTGCAGCTCGGCCCGCTTGGCCCTCAGCTCCTCCAGCCACCCGGCGACGCGGAGGCAGCGCTCCCTCCACCCCTCGCCAGTCCACCCGTCGAGCGGCGGGCTCCCGGCCTCGGACCTCTGCATGCTCGCCTCGACCGCGAGCTCCTCGTCGTCGGCGCCCGATCGAGGCCCCTCGCCCAGCACGACGCGCGAGGCGGAGACGAGCCGCTCGGCATCCCCTCTCGCCAGCTTGACGACCACGACATCCGTCTCCGGGTCGTCGTCCAGGACACGGCCCATCGCCTCGGCCAGCGTCGCGTAGTTGCGCATCGTCAACGCGGCCGCGAGCATGCCCAGCCCGTACGCGCGGCGCAGGGAGTGCTCGACCAGCTCCTCGGTCCTCTCGGGCGTCACGGCCAGGATCGGCCCTCCGCGCGCCCGCTCCATCGTCTCGGCGGCCATCTTCTTGAAGTCCATGGCCGGATGATGCCGCTACTTCCGGGCGGCCGCGTTCATCGCGAATACCGCGCAGACGACCATCGCGGCCGCCCCTGCCCCGGCACTCCCGATGGCCACCCCGAACATCAGGCTGAGTCCTGCCGCTATCGCCCACACCGTCGCGCTCGACTTCGATCGCTTGCTCATCTCTCTCTCCTCGGTTGAAACGTCCATCTCCCAAGCTAGTCACGATCGGGAGGCACGCCAACCCTCACGAAGAAGGCCGTCGACTCCAGCCTCCCGACGGCGGCCTCCCGCATCACGAACAGCCTTCTGTCGTCGGGCCCGAACACGCCACCCCGAAACAAGCTGAATCGACCAAACCGGAGCCGGTTTAGCTCGGACTTCGTCCCGTAGGTGCCGAGGCGATCCCGGCTCAGCTTGACGATCCTGGCCGCCCGCTCGCGTCGCCGCCGGCGCCGGTGCCTCCGCTTCGCGTTCACCTCGGCCACCTCGCGGCCGCCCCCGCCCTGCGGATCTCCTCGGGCGTCGCGTCGGGATCTGGCTTCGGGAATCGCGGCTCGACGAGGCGGGTGTGCTTGCCGTCGTCCTTCGGCTGCCATGTCGGGCTCGGGTGGCTCCCCACGCCGCGCGGCCCCTTGACGTACTCGATGAGGCACAGGTTCGCCGCGTCGACCAGGTGCTCCAGGTTGCCGTCCCGAAGGTAGTCCTGGAGCCGCTCGATGGCCGAGCCGACGTTGTCGTACGGCCTCGCCGCCGGGTCGCGGATGGGCCCGTACCGGAACCAGCCGACGACCATCCGATTGCTCATCTTGCGGACGAAGTCGGGGCACCACTGCTCCCGGCGGATCTGCTCGAGGTCAGGAGCGGGCTCCAGCCCGACCCGCCGAAGCAGCCGCCCGCGCAGCCACTCATGGACCGTCGTCAAGGGGTCTCCCAGGACGTCGCCGCGCCCCGCAGCCGTTTAAGCCGAGATGGCACCCTCGCCCCCCATCAGGTGCTCCAGCGCCGCCCGCGTCTCGGGCGTGTCGGGTTGGTCGATGTCGCTGTCCAGGAAGACCACCTGGCGGATGTTCTCGCCAGTCGCCGAGTTGAGCCGGAAGGCCATGCTGAATCTGCCGGGCCCGTTCTGCAGCCGATCGACGGGACCGACGAACAGGTGCCAGGTCAGCTTGTACTTGAACCCCGGACGGCGCGAGTCGAGGTACTCGAAGACGAACGCCTTGATCTGCTCGGACGCCCTCCACAGGAGGTCCGCCGCCTCCTGCGCCTGCTTCGTGCTCGGCCTGCTCATCGTCGGCTCCTCTCCCGGACTCATCTCGGCGAGCCCGTCCACCACTGCCACCCTGACGACTCGTAGTCGTTCCGCTCCTGCGGCTGGCACCCAATCTCGATGAGCCGGTACCAGTAGGGGTCGGGCTCGAAGCGCTCGGACAGCGTGACCCTCTCGACCACCTCGACACCGTCGACCACGCACGCGACGGCGCCGGCCTGCCCGCTCCCGACGGGATAGAGGATCTCCCGGCACTCGGGCCCGGCATAGTAGCTCATCCAGTTGACGCCCGCGTAGGTGTCGCATCCGTCGAACGGGTCCGGGGGCTCCCCTCCGGTCGAGATGGATCCGCCCGACTGCGCGCCGCCGGTCGGTTCGGTCCCTCCCGTCGGGTGGCCCCCGCCCCCGAGTCCCTCGCTACCGCCCGTTGTCTCGGGGACAGTCCCCCCGGTCTCCGAGACAACGCCTCCCGTCCCCCCGGTCTCCGAGACCGCACCCGCGGTCCCCGCGTCTCCCGAGACAACGGCCGCGGCGGCCCCGGTCCCCGGAGACCAAGCCCCGGTCCCCGAGACATCGCCCTCGCCGCACCCGAGCAGCACCTGCAGTGCCACGGTCCCCGAGACCACGGCCAGGCGGCCCCTGACCGAGCGCAGTCCCTGGAGACCGAGCGCGGTCCCTCGCGGTGGGCCGCTGCTCGGCCGTCGTCCCCGGCTGCAGCGCGTGGTCTCCGAGACCGTGCCGTGGTCTTCGCGGACCGAGCGCGGTCCCTCGCGGCGGGCCGTGGTCTTCGCGGACCGAGCGCGGTCTCTCATGCGAGCCCTTTCTCCTCGGCCCATCTCTGGTCCACGACCAGCTCGCCCTCGCGGTCGTCGCCTCCCGCGTGCAGCTCGCTGTCATCGTGGACGGCGAAGTCCGGGACCCAATGGGTCTTGGGGTCGCCTTCGAGGCGCACGAGCATGGCCTTCTTGTCCGTGGTCTTGATCCGCTTCGCGCGGCCCAAGCTGACTCGCTCCATGCCCAGATGATGCCGCGTGTCGGCCATCTCCGCCACCGGCCCGCCGGAAGCAGATCGATCTGCTTCGGTGGAATGGCACACAAGCCGCGTGCTAAAAACCCTCCCATGGCACATCTAGCGACGGCGGCGGTCTTGACCGTCCTACTCGGAACCAATCCTTCCAGCTTCGACATGGAGACACCCGCGCAGCGACGCGACCGCATGGAGGAGGTCGCAGACTCGATCGACTGGGCCAGCGACGGCGACCTCCGTCGGCAGGCGGCACTGCTCGCCGTCGGCCAGCATGAGACCTACTGGGCAGCCTACACCGAGACCTGCCTGGAGATCCCGAAGGGGGCGCCCGACTGCGACCAGAAGCAGGCTCGCGGATACTGGCAAGCGTGGAAGGTCAGCTGCCCGAGCGGATGGCGGATGGAGCCGGGGAGCCACGAGGCGCTGCTCGCTTTCGCCGACTGCGCCGACGCCCACTTCTGGTCTGCCTATCGACGGTGCAGGGGCAGGCACCCGGCCGGCGACATCGCCGGGGCCTTCTCGGGCTACCGGGGCGCGAGCTGCACGCGCAAGTCGGCAGCGAAGAAGGCCGGCACTTTCGCGAGGAAGGTCCAGCTGCTCGAGCAGCTAGCGCGCGAGTCGGACCCGGAGGGGCGCGCGTCGCTTCCGCTTGGTCCAGCGTGGGGAGCGCCTTTTGCGGGCGAGCTCCTCCCGGGCGTCCAGGGTCACCTCGGCCAGCACCTGCCGCACGATCCACTCGTCCCACTTCAGCTGCTCGTTGTAGACGAGCACCTTGCGTCGGGCCCGAGCCAGCTGCGCGTCGAAGTCTGGCACTAGCGCCACGGCTTCCTGACGCACATCAGCGTGCCCTGGGCGCGGTCGACGGTGACCGAGCAGGCGTCGCACCCGAGCCCCGTATCCAGGGCGGCGGCGGTCATCGCGCCCAGCACGAACCCAACGACGACCAGCCCGACCTGCGCCTGCCATTTCATCGGGGCTCCTCCAGATCGGCCGCCGCCAGCCTGGCGGAGACCTGGACCTCCTCGCCTTCCTGTTCCCACCTCAGCTCCGAGCAGACCGCGAGGTTGTCCACCCGGCCATCCCGAACCACCTGCAGGTCGACCGCCTGTCGTGGCTCGCGTCGCTCGGCCTCTTCCGGCTCCTCGTAGTTGGCCCGGCAGTCCTCTCGCGAGCAGTCGCCCCTGCCCGAGTGCCGGGCGCAGAACTGCCGGTAGTAGGTCGAGCCGTGCTGGTCGCTCGGATCGAGCCGGTCCCCCCTGTCGCTGAACAGCTCGCGCAGGACCATCCGGACGTCCGCCGGCCTGCCGCATCCCGGCTGGTCGCATGTGCCGCGCTCGATCCGCAGGACCTCCATCGGGATCGGACTGGAGTGCTCGAGCAGCTCGCGGCCGAGCATCAGCGCCGCATCCCGCATGTTGGCGGCATGGGTCTCCACGACGACCCTCCCCTTGTGTAGCAGCTCGATCGCGACGGCCGTCCTCCACTCGTCGCCCGACAGCTCGCTGGTTTTCAGTCGCGGGACCACCTTCATCCGCACCTCGTCGAAGGGTTCCCAGTTCGGCAGTCGCTTGTGGCTCGGTTCGCTCATGCGCGGATGATGCCGCGCTAGGACACCTCGGATGCGAAGCGCTCGGCCTGCTCACGCGTGCCGAACCCGGCGAGCGCCCGATGGCTCCAGCCGAACCACTTGCCCTCGGCCTCGCTGTAGCCGATCGAGCAGACCGTCGTGTCGTCGCGTACCTCGGGCCTGATGCCTCGCTTGTCGCACAGGTACCGCGCCTCGTCAGGCTGTCCGATGTAGTGGCCATCCTTCGTCCGCGCGACCTCCATCGTCATGTAGCGGTCGCGGGGGTTCCGGCTCATCGCGCGTCCGCCCAGGTCGTAGGTCTCGCGCCACACGTCGTACACGACCCCGATGCTCACGACCTCGCGGCCCTTCAGGTCCTCGCTGCTGCGGCCCGGCGGCTTCGTGACGAACGGCCTTCGCAGGTGGTTCTCAGCCGGCCTCCGCCCTCGTCCTCTCGTTGCCCTCGCCATGCGCTCCAGTATGCCACGAGCCGCCGCGAGGTCGCCAGGTATCGGCCTCTGCAGCCCGGTCCCGTAGCACTTCCAGCAGCTGACCGGACCGAGCTCCCCATCGTCGAACGCGCGCCCCGCGCACTCGTCGCACACCAGATCGTGCCAGCTCACCGCTCCAGGCCGAGCAGTCCGGGGTACAGCGCGCGGTCGAGCAGCTCGTCCAGGTGGCCCACGCCCTGCCCGCGCAGCCGCTCCTCGGCCTCGGCCAGCCGCCGGAGCAGCAGGCAGTCGGGGCACATCCGGGCCCGGGGGTCGTGGTCCCGGTAGGGGGGCGGCTCATCTTCGGGCCCGGTCAGCGCCACCTGGAAGCGGAGGCCGACACTCCCGCAGCGCGTGTGGGCCGTCCTCGGAAACGTGGCGCGCGCCTCGTGGACCAGCACCTCGCCGGTCCTCGGGTCCGGGTACGCCACGACATAGCAGACGGGCATCGGGATGCTCACTCGTCGATCTTCTTCTGCTCGAGCAGCCGCTTGCCGAGGTCGTGCAGCGGCTTCGCCGCCCGTAGCAGCTCGCGATCCTGCATCATCGCTTCCCGCTTGCTCATCCACAGCGACGGGTTGAAGAAGGGTCCCGTCGCGTCCGCCCTCTCGATCGCGCCGAGCAGCTTCGGGATGTCGTGCATCGCCAGCAGTCTCACTGCCAGCGCCGCCGCGTGGACCGCCGCCTGATACTCTTCGGATGATTCGCTCACGGATAGCCCTTCCCTTTCCACTCGCCGTACGCGACGAGACCGGCCTTCGTCAGCCGGAACCTGTTGACATGGATGATGCCGCCCCGGCCCCTGCCGACGCGTTCCACCAGCCCGCGGTAGATCAGCCGCTGCGCGACCCTGGCCTGCTTGCGGTCGAGGTCGACGCCCTCCTCCGGGTCGACGCACAGCAGCCCGAGCATGCGCCGCTGCGGACCCGTGAGCGGCTTGGTCGATCGGCGCTCCCGCAGGTAGGGCCCGAGCTGGATGACCCGGGCCGTCAACTACTCGCCCCCTTCATCCGCCGGATGCGCTCGACCAGTTCGCGTCGCAGCTTCGAGGGGGCGAGCGTCCCCGCCCTGGCCCCCGGTAGCTGGAGCAGGTCCTCGGCCCACACCTCCCACAGCCGCAGCTCCGCCTGCGCCTTCTCCGCGACGAACAGCGCGTCGGCGACGAACCCGCCCTGGCGGGCCCTCACCAGCGCGAGCAGCTCGGACGGCTCGCTCAACGTGAGCGGATGGTCCTCCCGCGAGTACAGCCGGACGTTGCCGACCTCGCGGTACGGGAGCAGCGTCACCTCGGGCCCGAGCGGGGAGTCGCCCCCCGCCGCCACCATGACGCTCGCCCCGGTGCACTGGTCCAGGGTCAGCGAGTCCGAGACCCACCGGCTCCCGGTATAGCGCGAGTCGGGGTGCTCGGCCTTCAGCCGCTCCAACGACTCGACGTACTCGCGGCCCTCGCGGATGCCGTCCTCGACCGTGTGGCTCATCGGCTCACCCCACGACAATCCTCGATCCACTCTTCCCACTTCCGAAGCCACGCCTCGGCTTCTCGTCGGGCCCCGTCGATGGCTTCCGGGATGCTCGTCTCTATGTGCGAGAACACGGCCTCTTCGTCGATGGTCCTCGCACAATGTTCCTCCACATGGCTCGGCCCGCACAGGAACACGCCGCAGTGATACCTACAGCCGACGACGTGGACGACGTGGTTATCGATCCGAACGTCTTCCCACTCCGTCACCCTGATCCATCCCCCTGGACCCCTGTCGCTGATGAGTTCGACTTCGGCGTCGTCGCTGAGCCCCAACCTAAGCCGCACGCCATTGCACACGATCGAGTTCGGGAGCCGCGTCTTTGCGAGCTCCTCCAACTCCTCGTCGAAATCGCGCTCGTCGATCGTCTCCCAGGCTTCTTCGATAGACACATCCCAGCACCTGGCTTTGATGCCGACAAGCGCGAGGACTGTCCAGTCGACTGCTTCCTCGCCCAGGTCGTAACGACCTTCCAGCGTCAGGGCTTGCTCGGTCTCGCTCATGTCGTCGCTCCCAGTAAAGCGCGCGCCCGGCGGCCGTGCGTCCCATGCCGGACCTTGCTCGTCCTTCGGGCGGCCGCCGGGGTAGCGCTTGGCGAGATGATGCCGCGCTACTCGGCGGGGACCCCCACGGTCTCGACGAGCCTGCCGGCGGCTCGCTCCAGCTCGAGCTGCTCGTCCATCATCGAGCGCATGTCCTCCTCGGTCAGCCCGGCGACGACGGCGGCGAACGCGTCCGACACACCCCCCACGTCGACGCGGTGGCGGAGAGGCTCGTAGGTGCCGGTCAGCTTGGCGACGATGTTCTCCAGCTTCGCGATCTGGTTCACCGGCGGCCGCGCCTGCGCGTACAGCCTGGAGATCAGGTTCTGAAGCCGCGCCCACTGCAGCGCCTTCAGGCTCGCGCGCCGCTCCTCGAAGTCCTGCTTAATCTCGGCGACGACCTGCGCGTGCACGACGCGAACCTGCGCGGAGGTGAGGCCCAGCTTCTCGCGGCAGGCTCGCTCGACCGCGCCGCGCTGGGCGCCCGACATGACGAGGGCGGTGACCAGCTCGCGTCGTTCCTGCATCTCCAGCTCGGTGGCATGAGGCTGCACTTCCAGGCCGTCGCGGCGCCTCGTCGTCGGCTTGCGGTGGCTGCGTCCGTTGCCGTTCCCGTTCTTCGCCCGTCGTGCCATCTAGTGCAGTGTGACATAGCGGGCGGGCTCTCGCCAAGTGGCGACGCTTAGGTGGGGTTGTCCCGCAAGAATCGATCGCGGATGGCCTTCTCGCGTTTCCGCTTCTCGTCGGCGCACTTCGGGCACAGTGCGGTCCCCTCGCGCAGGTCGAGTCGCCACCCGTCGCGGCGGGCCCTTCTCCGACACGTGGAGCCCAGCTCGTCGTTGTAGGACGCCGGGGCCCGCATGTCCTCGCCCGAGCGCGTGCAGCGCGACATCGGGCAGCCCTCGGTCTCGCAGTACAGGTCCAGCGTGTAGCAGCCGACGATCACGGCTCCAGGCCGCCTTCCGGGTCGGCGCCCGTCGGCAGGGTCTGGGGAGCGTCGTCTACCCAATCGGGGACGGGTCGCGGCTTCTCGGGCCCGTCGTCGTCGAGCAGCCGTTCCGCGTCGCGGACGAAGTGCTCGATGTCCCGGCGCAGCCAGCCCGGCACGTCCGGATCGGCCTGCGTGAGCTGGTGGACGGCTCGCAGCCTTCCCACCACGCGGGCGAACTTCTGCCGGACCGAGGAGTCGCCCACCAGTTCGCGCAGCTCGGCGACCGCCGACTCGGGCTCGGGCGCCTCGACCAAGGCGTTCGCCAGCACGCCGAACCGTTGCGGGTCGAGCGTCTCCCGAATCGACCGGGCCAGCGCCTCGGCCCGCTCACGCTGCGCCCCCGTCACCCTGGCGAACGATCCGTCCGCCTGCGCGGCCGCCCGCCGCAGATCGTCCTCAGTCCAGCTGCCGGCCTCGACGGCCGTCGCTGGCGGCGCCATTCCCTTGTGCATCGGGCACGGGATGAAGTGCGCCGCCCTGCCCATCTCGTCAGCCTCCTGCGAGCACCCGCAGGCCCATCTGTAGTCGCCGTCCTTCATGGCCCGATGATGCCGCAGAAAGGGGGGCGGGCGGGAAGCCGGGGTTTCGAGCCCCTGCCTCCCGCCCGCCGAGGGTTGCCTCATGGGATGGGGCGCCCCCATCCTAGCACGGAAGCAGATCGATCTGCTTCGGGCTTCACTCCAGGTCGAGCGCATCCACGTCCAGGTGGTCGAGGACCTCGGCCGCCATGGCCCACTCCAGCCGGATCATCCGGGGACTGAGCCGGCTCGCCTGGACCTCGCCGCGGACTTCCCGGGCGTCGCACGCCTCGGGGTGCGCGGCGTGCCGCAGCGCCTCGCGGGCCATCGACTCCGACCCCATCAGCGCCGAATCCAGGACGGCCTGGTGGACCACAGCTTCCAGGTCGGCCAGGGTCTCGACCCTCGCCTCCATCATGTCGTACACGCGGCGGACGGCTTCGAGCACCGCTTCGCGGTAGAACTCGCCGTCGTCGCAGTCGAGGCATAGGATCCCCCGCTCGGCCTCGACGACCCGATCGTTGACGCTCACGAACTGCCGGCCGCAGCAGGCACAGCTGCCGAGGTACCGCAGCGAGCCGAGCACCACGCCCAGGGTGCGGATGCGGCGGCTCACACCGCCCTCCGCTTCGCCTGCTTCCAGCCGATGTGGCGGGTCGTGACGGTCACGGTGACGTCGTAGGGGAACCCCTCGATCCGCAGGTCCAGCCCGAAGGGCCGCTTGCGGGCCCGAAGAACCTCGCCGTGGTGGGCGAAACCCTTGCGGAGCGCGTCCTTGTATTCCGCGAAGTCCTCGTAGTCGTGCTCGTCCTGCCAGCGCCAGAAGAGGTGCAGCAGCAGGTCCTCGCAGTCTTCCAGGACCGTGTCCATGTGCGCGGCGCGCAGCTCGGGGGTCCCGAACCGGCCAGCCTCAACCGAGCAGCTCACACCGACTCCGGGTAGGTGCTGACCAGCTCGCCGTCGAGCGTGATGACTCGGCCGTAGTCGGCCTCGAAGTCGAGGGCGTCGACCGTTTCGGCCACCCATTCGCGGGCTTCGGCCTCGGTCTCGAACGAGGTCTCGCAGTACACGCGGCCGTCGCTCCAGAGGGTCTGTGCGATGTAGTAGTTCATGGTTGCCTTTCTGGCGAGAGCTACCGGCTGGGCCATCCCAGCTGAGCTCCATCGCCCATCTGATCTTAATTTAGTCATTCCTGGCGCCACGCCAAGGGGCGCGGCGCCCGATTGTTGCGGTTTTCCGGGGACTTAGTCCTCGGCCATCATCGCGAGCAGCTCGTCCCGCTCGGCGTCGGTCTCGCACCAGTAGTGGACGCCGTACACCTCGACGAGCCGGTCCGCGTGCTTGGCCTGGCAGTCCGGGCACACGAAGAGGTCGCGGTGCTGGCAGGCGGCGGACTCGTTGCCGCCGCAGTTCCGCCAGCCCTTCGGCAGCCGATGGCGCCGAGTCCGGCGCGCCTCGGCCTTCGCCAGCTCGACCGCGCCGGGGGAGTTACTCCCGACCGGCTGGACCTTGACCCGGCGGCTCACACCGCCCTCGCGGTGTCGAGTCCCCAGGAGCAGGTTCCGCGGTTCTCGCGGCAGGCCCGGCGCAGGGCTTCCTGCGTCTCGATGGCAGGCTCGCCATCGTCGGCCGCAACGAAGGCCCGGGCGGCGCCCAGGATTCGCGAGCGGCCTTCCGCGCTCGGGGCGCGGGCGATGTAGTAGCAGCGGCGGGAGTAGAACTCCTGCACGCCGTCGATGGACGCGTGGGCCATCTTGCTGGCCTTGCGGTCCAGCCGGCGCAGCCAGTCCCATGCTTCGTGGGCGGTGGCGCGCGTGACGAGCCGGCCGTCCCGGGTGATGAGGTGGTGGCCGATGCCACTCTTGGGGTCGCGACGATGCGCATAGCCCCGGATCCTCAGCTCGTGGTCGAGCGTTCCCTGGTACATTGACATTGAAGTCCTCTCTGCGAGAGCTACGCGCCGGGCCAATCCCGACCGAGCTCCATCGCTCATCTGATATATAATCTAGTCATTCCGGTGGCTTACGCCAAGGGGTCCGACGTCGATTGTCGTCCGATTTCCAGGGCCGTGTCTCGGGGACCGCGGCTGTGTCTCGGGGACCGCGGCCGTGTCTCGGGGACCGCGGCTGTGTCTCGGGGACCGCGGCCGTGTCTCGGGGACCGCGGCTGTGTCTCGGGGACCGCGGCCGT